>Ga0316197_10000117_pt1 | contig 60649 bp, 56 predicted proteins | sample OudBiesiAoxic_MG_FD_204939 | JGI IMG/M metagenome (GOLD analysis project Ga0316197, IMG submission 204939) | Coastal sediment microbial communities from Oude Bieten Haven, Netherlands - site A oxic | ecosystem: Environmental > Aquatic > Marine > Coastal > Sediment | place: Netherlands... | reverse complement strand
TAAAACAAATATTATATATCTTGTGGAAAAGTTCAAAATGGGTTATTATAATTATAGTTGGTTTATTTTTTGATTAATTATAGTGGAAAACTTTGTTATTATAGAGTCAAAGTTTAAACTATAGAAAAAAATATTATCCCATATCATCTATGTTAATTATAGAATTAAAAAATTGAAGTAATACTTATTAACTCTATTTAATTATATAAGGAGGAAACATGGGATTAAATTGGACCGATCGTCAAGAAATTATCGAACAAATTGAATATGAAATAGTGAATTTAGAAGAATATGAAGAGTATCGAAAAAATGGTAAAGAAAAAGGATTTATTGATGAAGTATCTAATCCAATTATCAATATGACAAGGGATCTATTTTTTTATAATCTACATGAATACTCTAAAAATCTTGAAGAGGAATTTCAAATTCGAGAAGTAGAGGTTGTAAAAAAAGAGATAAAAAGAGAATTAATTTTATTTATAAAACGAAAAAAATGGATAAAGATAGAACGAATAAAGAGATAGAAGAAATAAAATAAAAAAATTTAAGGTTTGACCAGTTCAATTAAAAGGGAAGTTGGGTAAAAAACCCACGCTGTCCCGCAACTGTGAAGCAGACGAAAGCCAAGAACCACTGAAATTTTAATGATTTCGGGAAGGTAGGTAAGTAGGATGAAGCTAAGCCAGGAGACCTGCCTTAAATTTATTAGTTACCATCTTGCGAGGACAAGAGGGGTAGCTTTTTAAATTGAATTTTAATGAGCTTTCCCTATTAAAAATAAAATAAAAGGAGAGGAAAGATGAAAAAAAAATTGATATTGGCATTAATTTTAATGGCAGCAGTTACAGCAAATGGAGAGGATAATTTTTTTGAAGATGAGTCTATAGCTTCAATGACTCTAAATGAAACTGTGATTACTGGGGAAAAATTTGCAACAACATTGAGAAACACTACAAAGGGAGTAACTGTTCTTACCTCAAGAGATATTAAAAAATCTGGTGCTAAAGATGTCAGCGACGTCTTAAGATTGGTTCCAGGGATAAAATCAGAAAGGGGTAGTAATGGAGATGGGCAATTAAACTATAGGGGTCAAGGAAGTATGCTTCCTATGGCTTACACAAAAACAGTTATTTTTGTCGATGGAATTAAATTAAATACTATGGACAGTAGGGTTGAATTAAGTTCAATTCCCCTTGAAAAAATAGAAAAAATAGAAGTAATCCCTGGGGGAAGTGTCATAGCAGGAAGTGTTGCAGGAGGAGTTATCAATATAATTACAAAAAATGATTATAAGATGGAACCTTTTAATCAAATCAGAGCTGAATATGGTTCTTATAACTCTTATAAAATGGGAGTTAGTGCAGGAGCTAATATTACTGAAAAATGGCTTTTACAGGGAAATTATGACACTTATAACAGTGAGGGATACCGTGATGACAGAGACACTGATAAAGAAAGTGCTGGTATCCAGTTAAAAAGAAAATTAAATAAAACTGACTTTTTATCTTTTAAATATGATCACTCATATAAAAAATTTGATTCTGCTGGAAGTTTATCAAAAGAGCAAGTTGATGAAGATAGAACACAACTAAAATCTGATAGTTATAAACCTAATTATTATGAATCTGAGCAAAATACATATATAATAACTTATAATAATAAATTGAATGATAAACTATCCTTTATGACAGATCTTTATTTTAAACAGTATGAAACTTATTCTTTAACATCAGCTGGATCAGGGGTAACAAAAAAAGATTTCGATACCTATGGGATCTCTCCTAGATTGGAATACAAATATTTAGATAAAGCTCGTTTAGTAGTAGGATATGATGGTTATAAAACTGAGGGAGACTATTATTCTAATAAATATGGGGAAAAAGAGTGGGAAGAAGAAAGTCATGCTGCATTTATAACCAATAGATTTAAAACAGGAAATTTTGAATTTGTACAGGGGTTTAGAAGACAATGGGATAATCTATCTTATACTTATATAGATAATGAAGATGATAACTACGATAAAGATTTTAATAGTGATGCTTTAGAATTAGGTGTAAATTATTATTATTCAGATACAGGAAGTTTATTTGCAAACTTTAATACGAATTTTTTAGTTCCAAGTACAACTTATTTAAAAGATGCAGATAATGCAGATAATGTAGTCGATCAAACATCTAAGACTTTAGAATTTGGAGTAAAAGAATATATAGGAAATACATTTTTATCTATGGCTATCTACCAAACATTAACTGAAGATGAGATATATTACGATTCTCCAGGGTCAAAATCTGAAAGGACTTATAAAAATATTGATGGGGAAACTAAAAGACAAGGTTTAGAACTAAGTCTTGAACATAGCTTTGGAAAACTTACGATTAAAGAAACATATTCTAGGATCAATCCAGAGATATCAGATGGGAAATATAAAGGAAATAAAATACCAGGAGCTTCAAAAAATCTTTTCAATCTAAATGTATCATATGATCTTACACCTAAATTTAGTCTTGCTATGAACAATTATTATGTGGGAAGTTATTATGCAAAGGGAGACCTAAAAAATGTCGGAGGAAAAGTTGATAATTATTGGGTAACAGATCTTATGGCTTTTTATGATTTTCAAAATGGTTTAAAAATTGAGGGAGGAATAAGAAATTTATGTAATGAAAAGTTTTATGACTCTGTTTCATATTCTAATTCAAAAAATTCATTGAGCTATTACCCTGCTGAAGAAAGATCTTATTATATAGGATTTAATTATACACTCTAGGTTTGACTAAAAGAGGTTTTAGAATATTTATTCTAAAACCTCTTTTTATTAGATTACTATAACTTGATTTCTACCATTTTTTTTGGCAATATACATATTTGAATCAGCTCTTTTCATTAAGGTGTCTACATCCTCCCCTTCTTTATAGAGGGTAGCTCCAAAACTTGCAGTAATTTTTGTATCAATATTTTCTATAACCATATCTTCACAACTTTTTCTAAGTTTCTCAGAGATATCAAATAGACAATTATCTTCTATACACTGTACAATAATACAGAACTCTTCCCCTCCTATCCTTGCAACTATATCTTCTTTTCGGAGGTTGTCTTTAAGCATTTCAGAAAATTTTATTAAGACTAAATCTCCTATATCATGTCCATATAGATCATTAAAATTTTTAAAAAAATCTATATCTACAAAAATAATACCTATACTAAGACATTTTTTTCTTTTTTTCAGAGATAACATTTCATCTAAACGTTCAAAAAAATATTTTCTATTTGCAACACCAGTCAAAAAATCAGTATTCATAAGTTTAATTATTTTCTCATTGGCTTTTTTTAGTTGAATATTTTTTTTCATTACTTCCCTTGTCATATTGGACATCTCAATATTCATTTTAGACATCTCACTTATTATATTAGATTCATCTATTAAAAAATTTTTAAATATTATAAATAATTTATTTTCACTTTCTATTAAAGATCCTTGTAGATGGTTTTTAAAACCTGATTTTGATTTATACACACAGTTGATCTCTTTAATACTGTGGTTTTCATCAAATATTTTTTCTGAAGATATATTTATCTTACCAACTATATTTTCAAATAAATTATTAGAGATATTATTTAAAGGATCTACTAATTTTTTAAATGCATTGTTATATCTATCTATTCTGAGATCATCTGTCAGACTAACAAATGGCATATTTGTATTATTGATTAGGTATTCTAATAAGATTTCATTGTTATTTAAATTTAGATTCATTTTTCACCGTCCACCATAAGTTTGCTGTTTGTATTGTTTCATAAATACTTAGTGATATCTTATCTGCACCAATTTTTTCTGGATTTTTTACTCCAAATGTAAATGCATATCCTCCTACTAAAATTTTCATATGATCAAGGTTTGAATCTGATCTTATTTGTGTAATCAGATCTTTTACATGACCTATATTAAAAGCCAGGGTAACAGAGATACCTATAAAATCAGGTTTTTCTTCATTTATTATTTTAATTAATTCATTATTTGGAGTATTAGCTCCAAGGTATTTTACATCCCAACCATCTAATTCTAGAATATCAGATATCATCCTTGCTCCTACTTCATGATGTTCATTTACTGAAGCAGTTATTATAGCTTTTCCCTTGGTATTTTCAATTAAAATAAAATTCATATATAGATAGGACATAATTCTCATAACAATAGAGGTAACTAAGTGTTCTTGAGCTACAGAAATAAGACCTTTTTCCCATAGTAGACCTATTTCATACATCGAATAAGTTATTACCCTATCATAGAATTTTTCTAAAGATTCCCTATCTTTTACAATGGATTTTGAAAATGCCAATGTTTCAGCAGAACTTCCCTTAACTAATAGATTAAAAAATTTATTTTTATTATTTTCCCAATCAGAGTCAAAAGGATATTCAAATTTATTTATATTTTCTTTATTTTCTTCCTCTACATAACTCAGTATAGATTTTATCCATTCATAAATTTTTATTATTTGTGAGGAATAATTTGGTTCTAATACTTTATTTATAACTTTTATCCAAGTTTCTATTTCTATATAAAAATATTTACCCTTAAATCCTCTAGATTGATAGCTACTCAAAACCCAATTGAGGGTTTCTTTGAGAAGATCATAATCATTTCGTTTAAATACATTAGCCATAAACATAGAGTGATGAATATGGTTTTCATGCATTACTGATATTGGGTTATCGCCTATTAAATTTTCAATTGAATTTAAGTTTTCCATGATAGAATTTACAGATTCTACCATAAAAGGAATTTTTTTTTCATATTCTATAGCAGCGGCATAGGACACCATCTCTTCATTAGGTATAGTATATAAGTTATTTATGGTAAAACCTCCATGTTTTAAAATTTAATTTTTGATTTATTTAATCTATAACTGTATAGTATGATACCATAAAATATACAAAATTTTAAGATCTTAATCAACCTAGATATCTTTACATTTAATGTATTAAATATCGTATTATTACCTTTATTTTTTTGTAGGGGAGTTGTTATTTTTCTATAATTAAAGTAAACTTATACAGTCATCATATTTTTTTTAAAGGAGTATTTAAAATGAATCCAACTATTATTATTGAAGGGTTTGGGATAGGAGCAGGGTTGATCATTGCAATTGGTTCACAAAATGCTTTTGTCTTAAAGAAAGGAATAATGAAACAACATGTATTTATAACAGCTTTAACTTGTTCAATTATGGATACTATCTTAATTATCCTTGGTTCTATGGGGTTAGGAACTATAATAAGTAGAACTCCTATATTGATGATTTCAGCAACTATATTTGGAATCATATTTTTGTCTACCTATGCTACAAGATCTTTTATGGCTGTATTTCAGTCAAAGAGTTTAGGCTCAGAAGATGATAAGCAAGAGTCGATTACACTTAAGGCTACCCTTATAACTTTACTAGCTTTAACTTTGTTAAATCCCCATGTATACCTTGATACAGTTGTATTACTTGGGAGTATTGGAGCAAGGTATCCAGTACTGGATAGGACAAATTTTGTAATAGGAGCTTGTCTAGCATCCTTTGTTTGGTTTTTTGGATTAGCATATGGAGCAGGATTTTTTGCACCTTTATTTAAAAAGGATATAACTTGGAAGATCTTAGATTTTGCAATAGGTTGTGTAATGCTAACAATAGTTTATAAACTATTTCAATTTGGGATCAGTAATTATATATAAGATGAAAACTACAATAGAAATAATTCAGACAGAGGATCTAAATGAAACTGACTGATCATATAATGAATATATAAATAAGTTTTATAGTTTTTAAGAATTTAAATTTAGGAGGAGATATGAGTAAAGAAATAATAATCTATAGTAAAAATAATTGTCCCTATTGTGTGAGAGCAAAGATGCTTTTAGAATCAAAGGGAGTGGCATATACAGAGATAAATGTTCAAGAGCATCCTGAAGAAAAAGAAAATATGATTAAAAGATCAAATGGAGGGAAAACTTTTCCTCAAATAATAATCGAAGGTTTACATATAGGTGGATGTGATGAACTCTATAAACTAGATAAAATGAATAGATTAGATCCTATGTTAGACTTAAATAGTAAAAAGATAGAAACAGAGCACCATAAATTGGTCATTGTTGGTTCAGGTCCTGCTGGATATACTGCTGCAATATATGCTGGTCGTGCTAATTTAAAACCAGTTTTATTTACAGGAAATGAAAAAGGAGGACAGCTAACTACTACTACTGACATAGAAAATTTTCCTGGATTTCCTGAGGGAATAAATGCTGTTGATCTTATGATATCTATGGAAAAGCAAGCTAAAAAATTTGAAACTGAAATAATATTTGGTGAGGTAACAAAAGTAGATCTAAGTAAAAGACCATTTACAATATATCTTGGAGACAAAGTCTATACCTCTGATGCTCTTATTATAGCTACTGGAGCTACTGCTAGATACCTTGATATTCCTAGTGAAAAAGAATATAAAGGTAAAGGTGTTTCTGCTTGTGCTACTTGTGATGGATTTTTCTTCAAAGGAAAAGATGTTGCAATCGTTGGTGGTGGAGATACTGCCATGGAAGAAGCAAGTTATTTAACTAATTTATGTAATAAAGTATATTTAATCCATCGTCGTGATACTTTCAGAGCCAGTCAAACTATGCAAGATAGGGTAAAAAATAATCCTAAGATTGAAATAATTTATAACAGTAGTGTAGATGAAATTCTTGGAGATAAAAAAGAAGTAAACCAATTAAAACTTAAAGATACTATAGATAATTCCATTTCAACAATTGATGTAAAAGCATTATTTGTAGCCATTGGACATAATCCTAATACAAAATTTTTAGATGGACAACTACCTTTAGACAAAAATGGTTATCTATTAGTTAATAATAATACTTCTCAAACTAATATCCCAGGAGTTTTTGTATGTGGTGACATTGCAGATCCTAAATATAGACAAGCTATTACAGCAGCTGGAAGTGGTTGTAAAGCAGCAATTGATGCAGAGCATTGGTTGGAAAAAAATAAATAATATATAATACACAGTGAAAAAGTTTAAAGTTATATTTAGTAAGGGATGGTAAAGTAATCTATATATAATTTGGTTAATATTTGTTTTTTATAGTATTATATCCTTAAAGAAGATAATACTATTTAGGAGGAACAAAGTTGAGAATAATAATAGATGCTGATGCCTGTCCAAAAGGTGTAAAAATAATATGTGAAGAATTATCTAAAAAATATAATTTAGAATTAATTATGGTAGTTGATACAGCCCATGAGTTAAAGGGAAACTTTAAAGTGATCCAAGTAGAGAAGGGAGATGACTCTGTAGACTTAGAAATTATGAAAATTTCTAAGAAAGATGATATAGTAGTCACTCAAGATTATGGGTTAGCAACTATCATCCTAGAAAAAACTTATAGTGTTATCCACCCCAATGGGTTTATCTACAATAAGTTTAACATCGATTCATTGATGTTTTCTAGACATATGAGTGCAAAAATTAGAGCTTCTGGAGGTAGAACCAAGGGTCCTAAAAAAAGAAAAACTAACAATGATTCAGAATTTAAAGAAACACTTTTAAATCTTCTTCAAAATTTATAACAAGTAAGGGATTATATAATAATTATATAATCCCTTACTTGTTATATTAAAAGTGTCACCGTCACCTCTAAAAAATATTTTATTTAAATTTAAACTGTTCCTTGTATAGCCTTTACTTTTATCGCTTTTCCCAATGGTTTATTCAATTTATTTATCCTAAAAGAGTTGGCAAGTTAACTATGTTATTTTTTAAGACTATTGTAAAAAAAAATTATTATTGCTAGAATATACTTAATTATAAATATTTTAGGAGGAAAGTAAGATGGAAAATGAAGTTTTAAGTTCAAGTAAGGGTACGATGAAAGAGTTGATAGATAAAAATTTAATGATAATTGCAACTTTATTTTTTTCAGGTGCTTTTATAGCAGGTAAATTTTCCATAGCAGAGTTTCCTGTATATTCTTTGACATTTTTTAGATTTTTAATAGCAGCTGTGATCTTATTTTTAATAATGTTAAAAAGAAAGGAAGATTTAACTTTAAAAAAGGCGGATATTCCTAGAATAATCCTTTTATCCCTCCTTGGTATGGTAGGATATCATGTACTTTTTTTTACAGCATTAAAATATACAAGTAGTGTAAATACATCTCTTATAGCAGCTATGAATCCAATTATAACTACTATTATGGCATCTTTATTTCTAAAGGAAAAATTTCCTAAAAAAGCTATTGGAGGGATACTTATCTCCTTTCTAGGAGTAGCTATGATAGTTACCAATGGTTCTATAGATGTAATTAAAAATATGAATTTTAACATAGGGGATATATCTATGCTTTTTGCTATCCTTTCATTCTCCTTATACTTTATAATTTTAAAGGGGATTGTAGGACGTATTGCACCTATAAAACTTACATTTTATGTATTTTTATTTTGTGTAATCCTTTTGATCCCCATGGTGATCTATGAGGATCCCATGAGTTTTTTACCTAATACTACTTTAACTGGATGGAGCAGTCTAATATATATGTCGATATTTGCTTCAGTTATAGCATACTTAATTCAGCAAGTATCGGTAAAGAGGATAGGTCCTGCCAAGACCTCCCTCTATATAAATTTAGTTCCATTATTTTCTATGATAATGGCTTATTTTATTTTGGGAGAAGTTATTACACTACCTAAAGTTTTGGCAGGATTTATGATTATTACAGGGGTAATAATTACCTTAAAGAGTAAAAAGTTGCAAGTGAAAAATTAAAAAAAAAAAGAAGGAGGCTTATGATAAGAGTTCTATATACTTACCATACTATAAAATTATGATTTCTGAAAAAATTAGAGAAAAGATGCAAGAGATAATAGATGGATGTTTAGAATGTAAATCTAAACCTTGTATGAAAAATTGTGTTATGCTAAATGATTTTGGAGAAGATCCAAAATCAATTTTTAAAGATTGTTTAGAAAAAAATAAAATACCAGACAGTATGGTATTTTCTTGTAATATGTGCAACCAATGTACCATAGCTTGTCCAAAAAATTATAAGATACAAGATATATTTATAGAGAGTAGAAGATTAAAGATAGAAAAAAATAATGGAAAATCACCTATGAAGGGACATAGAGCAGTTGAAGCTCATCAATATTTAGGATATACAAATTTATTTAATACAGTCAATAAAGCTCCCCAAAAAAATAAAACTAAAAGAATTTTTTTTCCAGGATGTTCCTTGCCCTCTTATAATCCAAAAGCAGTAGGAAATATATTAGATTTTTTACAGGAAAAATATGATGGAGAGATTGGATCAATCTTAAAGTGTTGTGGGAAACCAACAGCATCTTTGGGTCAAGATGAAAAATTTAAAAAAAAATATGCTATAGTTCAAAAAGATATAGATGATACAGATGCAGATGAAATTATTGTAGCTTGTCAATCATGTTATAAAATTTTTAAAGAAAATAATCCAAATCAAACAGTTAAATCTCTATGGGAGATCTTACCTCAATTAGGATTGCCTGAACATGCTAAGGGAATAGGAAAAGATTCAGATATAGTATTTGGTATCCATGATTCATGCCCTACTAGATACAATAAGGAGATCCAGAATGGTGTTAGGTGGATCTTAGACCAAATGGAATATAAGGTTGAAGAGCCCCTTCATACAAGGAAAAATACGAGATGTTGCGGATTTGGAGGGATGGTTATGCCAGCTAATCCTAAAGTATTTAAAGATGTAATAGATAAAAGAGTAGAAGAATTTAAGACAGATCATATAGTAAGTTATTGTGCTGCATGTAGGGAATCTATGGAGATCGGGGGAAAAGACTCAGTGCATATTTTAGATCTAATATTTGGTGAAAAATATACTAAATCCTTAGCAACTAAAAGAAATCAAAAACCAAGTATACAATGGATAAATAGATTTAAGTCTAAAAAAGAATTAGAAAGAAGAAAATAATATATTTCTGTTAAGATATAATAAATTATTTAATAATAATGAAAAATTGTATTTACTTTAAAATGTAGAAAGGGAGAATAAGATGAAAAAATTGCTAACTGTTTTAATGTTTATAACAATTTTTATGGTTGGGATAACTACTTCTATACTATCAAAAGATTATTCAACCTATCCTACTAACACCTTAGTAAGCCCAGAAATTGCAAATAAGATTATAGAAACTAAAAAAGATCTAATAATTTTAGATATAAGGGAACAAAAATATTTTGAAAATGGTCATGTGGAAGGATCTTATCAAATTTGGGAGCCAGATCTTTCTGTTGATAAGGTGATTAAAATATTAGAGTCCTATATAATTACCCCTAATACCCATATTTTTTTATTAAGTGACAATGCTAACTATAAAGCAATTAGATTATGGTGGATCTTAGATATGTATAGATATAAGAATATATCTGTCATCGATGGGGGGATAGATAATTGGATCTCAACTGGATTAAAAGTAACCAAAGGAAAGGGTACCAAGGCAACTGTTCAGACAACATATAAATTTACAAATTCAATAGATCTTTCTAAGTTAGCAAAATTAGAAGATGTAAAAACTGCAATAGCAAAAAATTTGGTAATATTAGATACAAGAGCCTACCTTGAGTCAGATGGATTAATTCCTAATGATAGAGGCCTTCCAAAGGGAAAAATTCCAGGTTCATATAATATTCCATGGGATATTATGGTGAACAAAGACAAAACATTTAAATCTTTTGATGAGATAAAAAGAATTTTTGATAAGGAAAATATTACAGGGGATAGACCAATTATCTTATATTCTAATTCAGGAACTGGGTCTGCTTATATGACCTTTGTACTAAAAGAATTATTGGGATATAAAGATGTTAAAAATTATGATGGATCATGGAGTGAGTGGGTTTATGAATCTAACCATGGAGATGTTAAAATTGAAAAAGAAAATATTTTTAAAGTTTTATTTAGTTACCTTACAAAGAGGGAAAAATTAGAAAGTGTAATTACTTTATTAGGTGTATGGGGACCACTTGCTTTTATATTGATATATATATTTATAACTATTACAATACTACCTGCTATACCTATAACAGTAGCTGGTGGAATAATTTTTGGACCAGTAATGGGAGTGGTTTATACAGCTATGGGAGCAGGGTTAGGTCTTTCATTTTCATTTTTAATAGCAAGATATATTGCCAGGGAATCCATTGAGAAAAAATTTGGAAACACACCTATATTTAAGAAGATAGATCAAGGGGTAAGAAAAGATGGTTGGTTTATCTTGGCTATAACTAGGTTGATACCAATTTTTCCATTTGGAATTCAAAATTATGTGTATGGATTGACCTCTATTGGTTTTTTTAAATATATGATATTATCTATAATATTTGTATTGCCTGGTTCCTCTGTATACGTTATGTTAGCAGGAGCTTTTACATCTGGAGATAAAGCTATAGTCTTAAAGTATTCTATAACAGCATCGTTGATTTTTTTCGGATTGATGTTAATCACTAGGATAATCAAGAAGAAAATAGGTTTTCAAAATTAAGCTTAATAAGTTCATTCACCTTTGGTGTGTGAACTTTATTTTTGTTGATAAATAATAGAAAAAGTGGTATAAGTTATATGAATAATTTTTTTAAAGGGAGGAAATATGTCTAAATTAAATTTTAAATGAGCCTGAGTAGCCAATAAACTTCTGGATGAAGTTACAGTGGAAATTTTAGGATCTGAAAAAAATATTAGATAATTTTACTTCTTTGATATTAAAAACAACTATTTTTATTCACCCTTTGACTTCCAATTCATTTTAAAATTATGATGGACATAAGTAAATATATTAACGAGATATTTTGACCTTGATATTTTATCTATTCCTGAATAATTAATTTCGGAACTATTCAGTTCAAAAAAAAATCATAAAAAAATTAAGAAAACAAAAAAATTTATTTTGATATATGATCTTCCTATTAAAAAAGGGGAGTTATTTGTTATGTATTAAATCTAAAAATTTTGGAATATTATTTTATACCAAATTAAAATTAATTTTAATTTAATATAAAATAATTCATATACTGTAACCTTTGGAGGATAATTAATTGAAATTAAAAAAAGAAAAGATATTAAAAGTAGGAGTTTTAATAGGAATAATAGGGTTATATTTTTTTATCCCAGCAGTAAAAATAAATATTAATCAGGCTATCTTTATCCTTAAAAATGTAGATGTTGATTTGGCAAGGGGATATATTTTAGGATTTGGAATATGGGCACCAGTTGTATCATTTTTACTTATGATCCTTCAATCTATAGCGGCACCCCTTCCTGCTTTTATAATAACTTTTGCAAATGCAGGTTTATTTGGTTGGGTAAAGGGAGCTCTTCTTTCATGGGTAAGTTCTATGGCAGGAGCAACACTTTGTTTTTATATAGCAAAGTTTTATGGGAGGATAGCTGTAACAAAATTAACAGGTAAATATGCCCTAGAAAGTGTAGATGCTTTTTTTGAGAGATATGGAAAACATACAATACTCATAGCACGTTTATTACCATTTATATCTTTTGATATCGTTAGTTATGCTGCAGGATTAACCTCTATGAGTTTCTTTAGTTTTTTTGTTGCAACTGGTATAGGACAACTTCCAGCAACGATAATTTATTCGTATATTGGTGGGATGTTAACAGGAACAACCAAAACATTGGTAGTTGGATTACTTATGTTATTTGCGATAAGCACATTAATATTTTTGTTAAAAAAAGTTTGGGATGATAAGAAACAACCAAAAAGTACAATGAATTTAAAAAATTAAATTAAGGAGGGAAAAATGAAAAAAAACTACACCAAGTTAGGACTACTTATCTTATTTTCATTAATGTTTATTTTATTTAGTAGCTGTAATAAGAGATCAACTGACAGAGAAAAAAAAATAGATCTATCAGTATATGAAAAAGGAGACTATTTTATTAGTCCAGAAGAACTTAAGTCGTTATTAGGATCAGAAAATTTAGTATTATTAGATTGTAATAATCCCAAGATATATGCTAAAGAGCATATAAAAGGAGCATTAGGAGTTGGGTTTCATGCTTTTTCAAAAAAAGTTGGAAAGCCAGGAGATCTAGGTTGGGGAACTATAGACTCAAAAGATGAATTGACTAAAAAACTTATTTCATTGGGAATAGATAATAAAAAATTAGTGGTTGTTTATTCAGATGTATTCAAAGGTCCTGGTGCAGATGGACGTTTAGCATGGCAACTAAGGATAGCAGGGATGACAAATGTTAAAATTCTTCATGGAGGATCTAGCTATTGGAAAGAACTTGGCTATGAGATGACAAATGATATTACCCCTGAACCGATACCTAGTGATGGTGTAATTTTAAAAGATTATGATAAAAGTTTTATGGTAACAAAGGATGAAGTCTTTAAAAATTTAGGAAAAATAATACTTATCGATGTGAGAACTAAAAAAGAATTTAAAGGATCTCAAAATGCAGGGGAGCCTAGAGGTGGACATATAAAAGGAGCTCAGCACCTTCTTTGGACAGATCTATTAAATAAAAATGGAACTTTGAAGACTCCCAAAGAGATAGAGGAGATAATGGGTGAATTTGGTTTATCTAAGAACGATGATTTTACACTTTACTGAACTATGGGAATAAGATCTGGTTATGCAACTATGATCCTCAGAGCCGGAGGCTTTGAAAATGCAAAAAATTATGAAGGTTCTATCTATGAATGGAGTGGCGATGAAACTATGCCAATGGAGAAATAAATAATAAAGTAAATGGATATTTTTTAATATTTTTAGGTTGTAGATATATATCTACAACCTTTTTTTTAAGTTATGGAAAAACTTATAATATTTTTTATAGCATAATGTCTTAAAATATGGTATAGTACGCCTAAATATAAAATAAAAAAAGGGTGTTGAAATATGAATATAGGTTATTTATTGATGATATCATCGATGATTATATGGGGGAGTATTGGAATATTTGTACGATATATTGATCAGCCTCCAGAGGTTATAGTTTTTTTTAGAGTATTTATAACATTTATAGTTTTAGGACTATTAAAACTTATAAAAAAGAAAGATATTTTAAAGAATAAATTATCCTTGAAGGAATATTTAACTCTTTCTATGAGTGGATTATTTATTGCTCTAAATTGGTTTTTCTTTTTTAAAGCAATAAAAGTTACGACTATTGCTTCAGCAACAATGAGTTATTATGTAGCACCTATAATAGTTACCCTTCTTTCTGTTTTTTTATTGAAAGAAAGTATAGATAAAAAAACTTTAGTTGCAGTTGGATTAAGTTTTTTAGGAGTAGTTTTGATGACCTTGATGGGGACTCAAAAAGGAACTAATTTTAGTATAGTAGGTGTTGTATACGGTTTGATAGCTGCACTTTTTTATGCACTAGTAACGATCAGTGTAAAAAAATTAAAGGATGTTTCATCCCATAAGATAATTTTATTTCAAATGGGGATCTCCTCCTTAATTTTTTTACCTGCTATAAAAAATATTAAAAGTTTTAATCCTACCTCTCTAGCCTTGATGATGATAGTTGGAGTTGTACATACATATATAGGTCTAAATCTTTATTTTGAAGGATTAAAAAGAATAAAAGTTCAACATGTAGGAGTTTTATCTTATATAGATCCATTGGGAGCAATTATATTAGGGGGAATATTTTTTAATGAGATACCAGAAATTCCAACAATTATTGGTGGAGGGATGATTCTATCAGCAACCTATATAATTTTAAAAAGAAAAATATAATATATAAGATATAAAATATTTTTTTCACTTAGCTATTGCATAAGGTGGATAAATGTACTACTATCTTATTGATATTCCACGTAAGATGTCTTTTAATTAATATTTTTTATCTTAACTAATACTCTATAAACTAAAGAGAATTTTTTATTTTAAACAATATAAAAGTTAAAAATCGGACGAAGGTATGGGGAGAGAGCTTAGAGTATAAGCCACCGAAGAAGTAAAACTTTCAGGTATCTGCTAAAAGTAGATGAGGACCCTTACTGGACGAACCTCTGGAGAGAGCCAAATAATGGACACCGAAGGAGCAAAACTAGTTTATATCATAAATTAGACAAAACTCTCAGGTAAAAAGGACAGAGGAATTTAATTATATATATATCGATATATTAGATTAATTATTTTTTATATGCATATATATAACTGAATTCCCTATATAATAAAAGGGAGGCACTAAAATGGATACACTTAATTTTTTTCAAACAATAAACAACTTCGTATGGGGGCCGCCACTATTAATATTATTAATAGGAACAGGATTTTATTTGACAGTTCGACTAGGAGTACTACAAATTTTTAAACTTCCTATGGCTTTGAAATATCTTTTTGTAAAGGATAAGGATGATACAAGTGAGGGAGATGTTAGTAGTTTTGCTGCTCTTTGTACGGCACTAGCAGCAACTATAGGAACTGGAAATATTATAGGAGTTGCTACTGCTATTAGATTAGGAGGACCAGGAGCATTATTTTGGATGTGGTTGGCTGCATTCTTTGGAATGGCCACAAAATATTCAGAAGGAGTTTTAGCTATCAAGTATAGAACAAAAGATGAAAATGGTCAACAAGCTGGAGGTCCTATGTATTATTTAGAAGGGGGACTTAAAAATAAAAAGCTTGGGAAGATATTGGCGAAATCTTTTGCTATATTTGGGATAGGAGTTGCATTCTTCGGGATAGGAACTTTTGCTCAAGTAAATGCAATTGTGACAGGAATGAGTGGATTTGGAATTCCAAAGACAGTCGTTGCAGTATTTTTAACTCTTGGTGTGGCTGCTGTAACTATAGGAGGGATAAAGAGTATCTCTCGTGTTTCAGAGATAGTAGTTCCATTTATGGCTTTATTCTATGTTTTGGGAGCGACAATAATTCTTTTATTGGATCCTAGTGCAACTGCAGCTGCTTTTAATTTAGTTATTACAAGTGCATTTAATGGACATGCTGCTATTGGAGGATTTGCTGGAGCAGGAGTAGCACTAGCATTAAAAGCAGGAGTAGCTAGGGGAGTTTTCTCTAATGAATCTGGTTTGGGATCAGCTCCAATTGCAGCAGCAGCAGCGAGGACAAATTCTTGTATAAAACAAGGGCTTATCTCTATGACTGGAACATTCTTTGATACTATTGTAGTTTGTACTATGACAGGTCTTGTACTTGTTTCTTCTGGATTATGGAGTGATACAAGTGTTGGCGGATCTGAAGTTACCAACGCTGCCTTTAGCAGTCTTCTTACATATGGAGGAATTGGTGGTTTTATTGTTAATATTGGTATTATTTTCTTTGCATTTACTACAATCCTTGGTTGGAACTACTATGGTGAAAGATGTACTGTATATCTTTTTGGTGTAAGGGGGATAAAGTATTTTAAATTAATCTTTATATTTTTAATAGCTATTGGACCATTTATAAGATTACAACTTATTTGGGTTGTAGCTGATATAGTTAATGGACTTATGGCTATTCCAAACTTGATTGGATTAATTGCTCTTAGTGGAGTAGTTATAAAAGAAACTAAAGATTACTTTGCTGATTTAAAGGAAAAAGAAAAAGATAAAAATATGGAAACAATTCAGTAAAAAATAAGTGGAATATCAAGAATAAGGCCTCCAAATTTTGGAGGTCTTTATTCTTATCAAGGGTTATTTTGATTTAATTTTAAAAATTAATTCTATACATATAAACGATAAGATAAATTAAATAGACCAACAAAAGTCATTGTTAAAAAAGCACCTATAATTATAGTCTTTTCCCAATTTCTTGATTTTGCAAAATCCCTTTTAAATTTTTCCATTGATTTTTTCATTTTGTTCCTCCATTTTGTATTTAAAATAATTAAATATACCTAGTATTTAATTTATCACAATGAAGTTATACCATATAGTTCAGTTAAACTTTAAATACAAAAAATATACAAACGAAAAGTTATTTATTCATTAAGTATATCTATAAATAAGTTTTATTTGATCTTTATATTCAGATATTTTAATCACAATATTGATAATTTAAAACATTCTAAAGTATAGCTTTAAAATCATTTATAAAACGATTTTATGAAACAATTTGTATTGTAAAGGAAAAATAATTTTTTTTAATTTACCTATCATTTAAAATTAGGTAGAATATTATATTCACCGCAATTATTAAGATTTAATATAGAATATAATTTTGTTATATTATATCCTATTTTTTTTTTTTATAAATGTAAATATTCAAATAAAAAATTGAATCAACTATAAATCAGATAAAAAATAAATTAATATTTTACCTTTAAATCAAAATAAGATAAAATAAAATTAGATTACAAATTTGATAAAAAGGTGGTAAAGAACTATGATTTATTTTGATAACGCTGCAACGACACTACCAAAACCAAAAGCTGTTGGAGAAGCTATAATAGATGCACTGAATAGTTTTGGGAATCCAAGTAGAGGCGGGCATGAATATTCCCTTCGCTCATCTAGGGTTTTATATGAGACAAGAGAATTATTAGCTAAGCTCATAGGGGTGGAAGATCCATTAAATATAGCATTTACAGGAAACTCAACTATGTCTCTAAATATAGCAATCTTAGGATTAGCTCTTAAAGAGGGGGATGAGATAATTACTACAACTCTAGAGCATAACTCTGTACTTCGTCCAATATATAAATTAAAAAAAAATAAGATAAAAGTAAAATTTATTAGTTCAGATAAAATTGGAAATATAAATTATGATGAATTAGAATCGAGTATTGGAAAAAATACTAAGGTTATTATCACTACTCATGCTTCTAATCTAACAGGAAATTTAGTAGATATAGAAAAAATAGGAAAGTTAGCTAAAAAACATAAGATTATATTTATTGTAGATGCTTCACAGAGTCTTGGAGTATTTCCTGTGGATGTAATAAAAGATAATATTGATATACTATGTTTTACTGGACATAAGGGTCTCATGGGTCCTACAGGAGTAGGAGGAATATATGTTTCACCTAAAATAGATCTCAAATCATATATTGTAGGTGGAAGTGGATCATACTCATTTTCTGAGGAACATCCTAAAACTATGCCTGATAAGTTAGAAGGTGGGACACCTAATATTCATGGGATAGCAGGATTAAATGCTAGTTTAAAATATATCTTTAATATAGGGGTAGATACAATTAGGGAAAAGGAGTTATCTTTGGCTAAAGCTTTTTATGAAGGTATAAAAGAACTACCAAAAATAAAAATATATGGAGACTTTAACAGTTTTTATCGTTCTCCTATTGTTACAATAAACTTAGAAGGTATTCCATCTAGCGATCTAGCTGAAGTTTTATCTTTTGATTATGGGATAGCTACAAGATCTGGGATCCATTGTGCTCCACTCATGCACAATGATTTTAAAACAAATGAAACAGGGATGGTAAGATTTAGCTTTTCCCACTACAATACCATGGAGGAGATATTAAAGACAGTTAAAATTTTAAAAAGGATATCTGAATCTATATGATCTCTTATTTTAAATAACTATAATAAAAAATCCCCTCTAGAATATCTAGAAGGGATTTTAAATATTAGTTTTCTTCTGAGAATGAGTCTTTACCCATTCCACAAGGAGGACATGCCCAGTCTTCAGGTAAGTTATCAAAACTTGTTCCTGCTTCTATTCCATTTTCTACATCTCCAACTTTTGGATCATAAACATATCCACATACTTCACATACATAATTTTTCATATTCTCTACCACCTTTGTATTGATTTTATTTATGTAATTCTTACAAAGAAATTCTATCAAATGTTTTAGTCAAAGTCAAGGATAAGTTTAATGATAAATTTCTTAATTCTTGACTGCTATGAAAGGTTAATGATAAAATATAAATTATATTAGTGTAAAGCACATTTATAAATAAAACAGGAGGAACTTAAATGTATGAAAACATTGTTAAATTAATAGGAAATACTCCAATGGTTAAATTAAAAAAAGAAAAAGGATTAGCTGATATATATGTAAAATTAGAAAAATTTAATCCTAGTGGATCTATAAAAGATAGAGCAGCATATCAGATGATATTGGATGCTCAGACAGATGGTAAATTAAAGAAGGGAGATACTATTTTAGAGCCTACCAGTGGAAATACTGGAGTAGCTTTAGCTATGATTGGAAAAGCTATGGGATATAAAGTAACTTTGGTTATGCCATCTAGTATGAGTCAGGAAAGAAAAGATATAATAAGTTCCTATGGGGCAAATTTAGTATTGACTGAACCTGCAAGGGGAATGACAGGAGCGATTGATAAAGCTAATGAAATGGCAAAGGATGAGGATAAATATTATATTCCAAATCAATTTGAAAATAAATCTAATATAAAAGCACACTATAATTCTACTGGGGTAGAGATATATAATGAACTTCCAGAGATAGATGCTTTTGTGGTTGGAGTGGGAACTGGTGGAACTCTTGGAGGAACAGGAAAATATTTGAAGGAAAAAAATAAAAATATAAAAATTGTAGCAGTGGAACCATCTAAATCACCTGTTTTATCCAGTGGGACTAGTGGACCTCATAAGATTCAAGGTATTGGAGCAGGATTTATACCACAAATATTGGATATCTCTATCATAGATGAAGTTATTACAATAGATGATGAGGTAGCTTATGAGATGACAAGAAATGTGCTAGATAGTGACGGTTTATATCTAGGAATTTCTAGTGGATCTAATATTGCTGCTGCAAAAATATTGGCCAAAAAATTAGGTGAGGGAAAGATTATTGTAACAGTAGCTCCAGATGGTGGGGAGAAGTATATATCTACAGGAGTATTTACAAAAGCACTATAAAAATTAAGCGTAACCTTATTTCTCTTGACTTCTAAAGGAAAATACATTAGTATATAAGGAAATAATTATATAGCGTATGGAGGAATAATGTTTAAAAATTTAAGATATGATATAAAAAATATAAGAAGTATAGATCCAGCTGCAAGGTCAAATATGGAGGTTTTCTTACTTTACCCATCTATTCATGCAATTTTTATCTATAGAATTGCAAATAGTTTATTTAAAAGGAATTTTTTCTTTTTAGCTAGATTATTGTCCCAGATATCTAGATTTTTTACAGGGATAGAGATCCATCCAGGGGCAACTATAGGTAAAGGACTCTTTATAGACCATGGAATGGGTGTAGTTATAGGGGAAACTGCTATAATTGGAGATAATGTGACAATCTATCATCAAGTTACTTTAGGAGGTACAGGTAAAGAATCTGGAAAAAGACACCCAACTATTGAAAATGATGTAATAATTGGTGCTGGAGCAAAGGTTCTAGGAAATATTACTATTGCCAAGGGAACTAAGATAGGTGGAAATACAGTAGTTTTAAAAGATAGTATTGAAAATTCTACTATTGTTGGAGTTGCAGGGACTATGAAATGTAATGGAAGACCTTGTACTTTTTCTCAGTGTGGAATAAAAACTGAAGATGAAGAAAATTAAAATTATTTCATATCAGTTTTTCAATCTTCCTATGTTATAATATGGGGAAGGAAGGTGAAATTTTTGAAAATCAATATATATGATGATATGAATAAAAATGAATTAAGTTATGAAGAATTATTAAAAGCAAATAGTTATATCTTAATAGATGTAAGGACTCCTAAGGAATATCAAGAATCAACTATTACAGGAGCTATTAATATTCCTGTATTATTAGACGATGAGAGGGTAATGGTAGGAACTGCATATAAGAAAGAATCTCAAGAAAAAGCTAAACAGTTAGGAGTGGAGGCAATCTCTAAAAGACTGGGAGATATTACTAAACAAATTACTGAACTATCAAAAAAATATGATAACATTATATTTTTCTGTGCTAGAGGTGGGATGAGAAGTGGGTCTATGACTTCATTCTTTAAATCGATGGGATATAAAACTGCTAGACTCAGTGGAGGATATAAATCTTATAGAGCTTTTATTCTAGAAGATTTTGAAAGGATAATAAAAGGAGTGACACTTATAACACTTCATGGAAAAACAGGTACAGGAAAGACAAGAATTTTAAATGAACTACATAAAAAAGGAATTGAGACTATAGACTTAGAGGGATTAGCAAAAAATAGAGGATCTCACTTTGGACATATAGGGATTCCTCAAGATAGGAGTCAAAAAACTTTTGAGTCGCTATTATATGATGCTGTTAAACATAGAAAAAATAATGTAATAATGATCGAGGGTGAAAGTAGAAAGATAGGTCCTATCCATATTCCAAATACATTTTGGACTACTATGAAAAAGGGAGTGAAAATTTTAGTAGAAGCTCCTATGGAGATGAGATTAGATATTATTATAGATGATTACACAGGGATCGATGAATTAAAAGAAAATTTATTGGAAGTTGCCCAGAGATTAAAAAGATATATGGATGGTAATGCCTACAATAAATTTATTAATTTAGTTGAAAAAGGTGAGATTAGAGAAGCTGCTCTTCAAATGATGTTAGAATATTATGATCCTATGTACAATAAAAGTTTAGATAAACATAACTATCATGCAGAAGTGATGATTGAAAGTATTGAAGATGGAGTCATTAAATTAGAAAAAATTTTAAAAAGATATGTATAAAAAATAGGGGTCAGTAAGACTGCCCCCTATTTTTATTATTATTTCAACTTTACCTTCATCAATAGATCTCCTACCTTTACATCTCCAGAAGCAACTATTTTTAATTCAGCGACTTCATCCATATTAGATATGATAATTGGAGTTCTTGCAGATCTTGCATTTTCTGTAATATATTTAAGATCATACCTTACTAGTTCATCTCCGATATTTACATTTCCAGGAGTTGCAACTCTTTCAAATCCCTGTCCATCTAATTTTACTGTATCGATTCCAAAATGTACTATCATCTCTAATCCACATTTAAGATCAAAACTAATTGCATGATTGGTATCAAAGATATCAATCTCAGCATCGGCTATAGCATAAACAGACCCTTCTGTAGGCTCTATAGCACATCCATCTCCTATCATTTTCTGAGCAAAAGCTTCATCAGGTACCTCTGATAAATCTATAACTCTACCATTTAATGGTGAGTATATTTCAATATAATTTTCTTTTTTATTTTTTTTTAAAAAATCAAATAAACCCATTTTTAATTCCTCCTAAATATATTCTATCTTTCTTTTTAATTATACTATATTTTTAATAGTTTTTAAAGATTAAAAAGTTTTAAACTTTAATCATAAAGAGGTAATATATAATCATTTATAAAGTGTTAAACCAAAAGTTCTAAAGCTAGATCTTTACTTAATTCTTTTCCCTTTAAAAGTTCGATTAATTTTAATCCAAATGATATGGCGGTTCCTGGTCCCCTAGAAGTTATAAAGTTTCCATCTACGATGACATCTAAATCATCTCTATAAATAGCTTTAAATAGTTGGGACTCTACTCCTGGATAACAGGTTGCCTCTCTATTTTCTAAAAATCCCATTTTTCCAATCACAAGGGGAGCTGCACAAATAGCCGCTATATACTTTTCCTCTAAATCAAAATCTATAATTTGTTTTTTTAATATATTAGATGAATCTAAATTTACAGTTCCTGGCATTCCCCCTGGTAGGATCATTATGTTATAGGTTTCAAGAATTATCTCTTCTATTAAAATATCAGCTATTACTTTTATATTGTGAGCTCCTGTTACCTGTAAATTTCCTCCTAGAGCAACTAAATCAACTTTAATATCTGCTCTCCTTAAAATATCAGCTGTAGTTAATGCCTCTATCTCCTCAAATCCTTCAGCTAAATAAATTGCTGCTTTCACCATTTTAACCTCCTATTTCTTGAATCACCATAGTTATACCACTAATAATTGTTTTTATTCCTACAGCCATTATAAATAACTGCATCACCCTAGATAGAACAAATAAAACTAATATCCATTCTATTTCACTCTCCTAATAATTTATATTCGACTCAATTTATCATACTCCTTGTTTTTTTTCAATTTTTTTAAAAAATTATTTCTATAAAAAAATATTTTATCCTTTCATTTTTTTTTAATTTATAACTTTTTAATGTTTTTTTCTATAGATTTAGATAAAAAATAGATAAAATATATTATAATTAAGAAGAGATTTGACAAGTATAGTTAAAATATGTTAAAAATTAATTAGCACACTAGAACATTGAGTGCTAAAAAAAAATAGGAGGATTTACTATGCATAAAGAAACGTTAAATTTTCAAACTGAAACTAAAGAATTATTAAACTTAATGATCCATTCTATCTACACCCATAAAGAGATTTTTTTAAGGGAATTAATCTCTAACGCCAGTGATGCCTTGGACAAATTAAAATTTAAATCTCTTACTGATCCCAAAATATTGCAAGATGATAATGAATTCAAGATAGAGATATTTATAAATAAAGATAAAAAGACTATCACTATCAAAGATAATGGTATTGGAATGACCCATGAGGAGGTTATATCAAATATCGGAACCATTGCAAAATCAGGATCTCGTGCATTTACAGAAGCTATGAAAGAAGCAAAAAATAATAAAGATGACCTATCTATCATTGGACAATTTGGAGTAGGATTTTATTCCTCATTTATGATAGCTGATAAGATAATTCTTAATACTAAGAGCCCTAACTCTGATAAAGGAGTTAGATGGATCTCTACAGGGGAAGGAAGCTTTACCATAGAGGAAACTAAAAATTCTCATAGGGGAACCGAGATAATTCTTCACCTTCGTTCTGAGGAGAATAAAGAAGATTCCAACGAGGAATATTTAGAGGAATATAAGATCAAGGAACTGATTAAAAAATATTCTGATTATGTAAGATATCCAATCTTGCTTGAGGTAACTAAAAGTAATGTAGATGAAGAGACTAATGAAAAAATAGAAACAATAGAACAGGAAAAAATAAACTCTCAAGTACCTCTATGGAGAAAATCTAAAACTGAAATTACTGAAGAGGAATACAGTGAATTTTATCAAGGTAAATTCCATGATTGGACAGATCCTTTAAAAACTATTCATTTTAAAGTTGAAGGAAATTTGGATTATACGGCGTTGTTATATATCCCATCTAAAACTCCTATGGATTTTTATTCTAAAGAATTTGAAAAAGGATTACAACTATATAGTAAAAATATTTTTATTATGGAAAAATGTAAAGAATTGATCCCAGACCACTTTAGATTTATAAAGGGATTGGTTGATTCTCCAGATCTTTCTTTAAATATTTCCCGTGAAATTTTACAACAAAATAGACAACTAGGAATAATTGCTAAAAATTTAGAAAAGAAGATTCAAAAGGAATTAGAGAAGATGTTAAAGACTGATAGGGATAGATATATTAAATTTTGGAATGAATTTGGTATAAATATAAAGGGTGGAATCTATGAAGATTTTGGTAGACATAAAGATTCACTAAAAAATCTTTTGATTTTTAATACTACAAAAGATGAAAATATGACAACTCTTATGGAATATAAGGAAAGAATGCCTGAAGATCAAAAACATATCTACTATGTCTCTGGAGATAATATTAAGAGTCTAGAGAAAATGCCTCAGCTAGAAGGAATTAAAACCAAAGGATGGGAAGTTTTATATTTTACCGATAAGATAGATGAATTTGCTATCAAGTCTTTAGGAAGTTTCGAAAACATTACATTTAAATCTATCCATGAAGCCAATGAAGAACTTTCTAGTGATGATGATAAGAAGATGTTAGATGAAGTTGAAAAAGATAACTCTGATCTATTTGCTAAGATTAAAGAGGCCTTAGGAGATAAAATTTCTAAAGTGCGACCAACTACAAGACTTAAATCTAGTGCTGTTTGTCTTGTGAGTGGAACAGATGGAATATCATTTGAGATGGAAAAATTAATGTCAGAGATGCCTGGAGAAAATCCTATGGGAAATATTAAAGCAGAGAGAATTTTAGAGATAAATTCCGATCATGAACTATTTAAAGCTTTGGTTAAAGTTAATAAAAAAAATCCGGAAAACTTAAAGAAGTATGCAGAAGTATTGTATTCTCAAGCTTTACTTATAGAGGGATTCCAGCTAGAAGATCCAATAGAGTTTGCGAGTAATATGACAGACTTATTGATAGAAGCTTCTAAAAATTAAAATTAATCAATAACCTGGGTTTTTATAACTTTTAATTTGTTAAACAATAAAAAAAGCTAGAAATGATAAGATATCATTTCTAGCTTTTATACTTTATAAATTTTTTATTTCCTAGCTTCTTTTAATTTATTAGCCATAGCCATAGCAATAGCTTCTAGTTTTGTATAATCTTCTGAACTTGGAGTTCCTTTTACCTCAACAGCTTCTTTTACTATTTCAACTCCTTTAAGTGAGTCAGCGAAGGCTTGTATCCCTCTAACTCCACCACCACTCCACATCATGTTTCCAAAGATACCTAGATATCTATTTTTTAATCCATAGTTCTGTAGTTTAGATAAAAGTGGTTGAACTTTTGGATAAACTGCATTGTTATGTGAACAAGATCCTATGATCAATCCTTGATATTTCCAGATATCACTAATTATATATGAGTGGTCTGTTTTAGAAGCATCATATAATTTAATGTCGATGATCCCTTCTTTAGATAGTTGTCTTGCAATTGCGTTTGCCATCTTCTCTGTATTTCCATACATAGAACCATAAACTATGACTACTCCTTCTGCTTCAGGTTCCATCTTAGACCATGCATTATAGTGATCTAAGATTCTAGATATTTCGGTTCTCCATATTGGACCATGGCAAGGAGCAATACACTTAATATCTAATCCGCTTAGTTTTTTCATGGCAGCTTGTGTAGGAGCTCCATATTTACCTACAATATTTGAATAGTATCTTCTCATCTCATCCTCATAGAAACTAAGGTTTAATTGGTCATCAAAGATCCCACCATCTAATGAACCAAAACTTCCAAATGAATCATTTGAAAATAGTATTCCTGTAGTGGACTCATATGTAACCATAGACTCTGGCCAATGAACCATGGGTACCATGTTAAATGTAAGGGTATGTTTACCTAATTTTAATGTGTCCCCTTCTTTAACTACCAATCTATTTTCGTCACAATGTTCTTTTGAGCAATCATTAAATGCATCTAGCATTGGAAAAGTTTTGGCATTTCCTACAAGGGTAATATCAGGATAGAGTCTAATTATATCTTTAATGGCACCTGAATGGTCTGGTTCCATATGGTTTATTATTAGATAGTCAATCTTTCTACCATTTAATACTCCCTCAACTTTTTCTATAAAATTTTCACTAGTACCAACCTCTACCGTATCTATAAGTGCTACTTTTTCATCTAAAATAAGGTATGAGTTATAAGAAACGCCCTTATCTAATGGTATATAATTTTCAAATCTTTGAGTTTTTCTATCATTTACTCCTACCCAAAAAATATCCTCGCTTAAATTTTCAACATTATGCATCCTAACTCCTCCTTGATAATTCTAATCTAAAGTTAATTTGTTTTTACTTTAAATAATTATTTTGATTAGAATAATTACAACTTTAATCTTTTCTATATAATAACAAATATTTCCCTTCCAAACAAGTAAAAAAAGAAATATTTATAATTTTTTATTCTAATTAAAATCTATGGTATACTTTTAAAGTTATTAATAATTTTAGGAGGTTATTTTATGGATCCAGTATTTTTTACAATTGGAAGTTTTGAAGTACATTATTACGGTCTTATGTATGCCATTGCATTTTTATTAGGAATTGAATTAGTTAAGATAGAGGGGAAGAGAAAGGGGTTTGATCCTGTTCTCATGGAAAATTTTGCTTTTATAGCTATGATCTCTGGCTTATTAGGGGGAAGGCTATATTATGTATTGTTTAATCCCACATATTATTTCAGTCATCCAGGTGAAATATTAGCAGTTTGGAAGGGAGGGATGGCCATCCATGGGGGAATTTTAGGAGGAATAGTAGGAACATATTTTTTTGCTAAAAAACATAAGATACCTATGTGGAGTTTAGGAGATATTGCTGCTGCACCATTTATCCTAGGGCAGGCAATTGGTAGAATAGGTAATTTTATGAATGGAGAAGTTCATGGAGTACCGACATTTACTCCTTTTAGGATTATATTTTCTATTAAACCAAAATTTATAGAGTGGTATAACCTTTATAATTCTTTGAGTATAAATGCTCAAATGAAATTTAAAGAGTTAGTTCCTTGGGGAATTGTTTTCCCAGATCAATCTCCTGCAGGGATTGAATTTCCTAGTTTAGCATTACATCCAGCTATGTTATATGAGTTAATATTAAATTTTATAGCTTTTTTATCTATCTGGTTCTTCTTCAAATATAAAAACTATAAAGGAGGAACAGTTTGGTTTATCTATATAATAGAGTATAGTCTTATTAGAACTTTTGTTAGTTTCTTTAGAAGTGAAGACCTTATGTTTTATGGTTTTCGTGCTCCCCATATCATTAGCATAATCTTAGTTATTTGGTCTATATCTATGATCACATATTTGAATAGAAAAAAATCTAATTAATTTTATAGGGAAAGAAAAATTAGTAGAACAAAAAAAGAAGAAAACTCTTAGATCTCATAGGAGTCTTCTTCTTTTTTTATACTAAAATTTTTGCTATATCTAGGAGTTCATTTGGATCTTCTATAAAGTAATTTGGATTATGTTTTTTTAAGTTGAGAGATGTATTAAATCCCCATCCTACGGAAATAATTGGCACTCCCACTTTTTTACAAGCTTCTATATCTCGTGTTTCATCTCCAATATATATGATTTCATCTAATTTTTCTATTCTAATCATCCTATTTATCGCTTTATCTTTTCCAAAGAGATTTTTTTCAGAGTAAATAAATTCAAATAAATTTCTCAACTCATAGTGGTTTAAAAAGTCATCTACATTTTTTTTGTTATTAGATGTCAATATTCCCATCTTATATCCCATTTTGTTTAAAGATATTAAAGCTTCCTTTATCCCATCTATAAGGGGAATTTCACCCATTTTTTCAGACATTAGTTTTTTCATTTTAAATAAAATAATTGGAAGTTTAATTAAATTGATATTGTGGTCCTTTAATAACTTATAGCTATTCCTTCCTTTTAAATCTTCTATTTCATTTTTTTCTATTTTTTTACATTTAAATTTTTTAGCTACATGATTGTTGTATAGATCTATTCCCATATGTAAAGAATCGGCTATGGTTCCATCAAAATCGAATACAAATATAGTTTTTTTCATAATCAATCCCTCCCCTGTTTTATAATATAATTATACCACACAATTTTTTTTTTTTTTAATACAATAAAAAGACGATTTTAAAAGAGATATCTTTTAAAATCGTCTTAAATTAAATTTATTTAGATAATAATTCTAATAAAGATAGTGCAACAATTATCCACATAGTAGGTTTTACTGCCTTTATCTTTCCACATAATACCTCTATAATAGCATATGAAATAAATCCAAAAGTAATACCAGTACTGATACTATATGTTAATGGCATAAGGATTATTGTTAAAAATGCTGGGATAGCAATTTCAAACTTACTAAGATTAATATTTATAAGATTTCTAAACATATATACTCCTACAATAATAAGAGCTGGTGCTGTAGCAAATGCTGGAACTATTCCTATCACTGGAGTAAAAAACATAGCTAAGAAAAATAATACTGCTGTTGTAGCAGATGTAAGTCCTGTTCTACCACCTTGAGCAATTCCAGAAGCAGATTCTACAAATGTAGTAGTAGTACTTGTTCCCAACAACGATCCTATTACAGTAGCAGCAGCATCAGCTTCTAATATCTTACTAACATTTTCAATTTTTCCTTTTTCATCTATCATCTCAGCTTCATTAGCACAAGCGACAATAGTTCCAACTGAATCAAATAAATCTACAAACATAAATGAAAATATAGGTCCAATCATAGATATTTTTAAAGCACCTACTATATCTAATTTAAAAGCTATTGGTGCTATACTTGGAGGAGTAGATAATATTCCACTTGGTAATTGTACATATCCTGAGATCATTCCTAAGACTGTAGTTACCAATATACCTATTAAAATTCCACCCTTTACTTGTTTTATCTCTAATCCACCCATTATTATAAGTCCTAATAATCCTAAAATAACAGTTGGAGTTAAAGGGCCTAATCCTACTAAAGTTGCTGGGTTAGCTACAATTAAACCTAGATTTTGTAATCCAATAAATGCAATAAATAGTCCAATTCCTGCTCCTACAGCTAGTCTTAGTTGAATAGGTATAGCCTCTATTATTTTTTCTCTAAATCCAGTCATTGTAAGTAACAAAAATGCAACTCCCGAGATAAAGACTACTCCCAAAGCTTCATTCCAAGTTGCTCCCATTCCAAATACTAAAGTATAAGTAAAGAATGCATTTAATCCCATCCCAGGTGCCATAGCTAATGGTGCATTAACCCAAAGAGCAGTTATCATAGTTCCTATAAAAGCTGCTAAACAAGTAACGGTAATTAATGCTCCCTTATCCATCCCAGTTTCACTTAATATTCCTGGGTTTACAAATATAATATAAGCCATTGTTAAAAATGTAGTTGTCCCTGCTACTATCTCTTGTTTAACGTTTGTACCGTGTTTTTCTAATTGAAAAAAATCCATTTTTTTCTCCTTTTTTAATAAAAATCAATAAAAATAAAAAAACCCTATGCCATTGCAAAGGGTTGATTATTTATAATCCGTTCATAAATAATATTAAACTAATAAAAGTTTCAATAATATCATGAGAAACATTATAATTAATTAACCCCATAGGAAGCCATTTACGGTGACTTGTAGAAACTTCTAACCAAATTATAGAAATATATGGGTTTAAATATTTTATAGTTAATATTACAATAATTTAAGTGTTAATGTCAAGGACTTCTTTTTTAAACCCTGTTTTTTTTATTAAATAACAGCCTGAAAATTTTATCATATTTTTAACTAAAATTTTAATGGCTTCATTATAATCTAAGGGGTTTATACGAAGTGATAGACCACAACTAGATGTTATTTCCCTAGGAACAGGAATTATTCTTATATCTAAATCAACTTCTTTTAATAACTTTTCACTCTTTATTGCCATATGAGTAGACTCAAAGGAGATAAGGTTAAATTCTTCTATTTTTTTCATGTTGTCCTCTCTTGCCTCTTGGCGACCTTTCTCTTTTTTTTAAGAGAGAGATGGTTTTATGGTCTTATTAATTTATTGGCACCCTGTAATCTTTCCATGATAGTATACATGTTGCTGACCTCTCCTACTGCTAATTTATCTCCTAAATTATAGTAGTTAAGACATGTTCCACAAGTTAATATCTCTACTCCCATCCCTTCTAAAGTTTTAAAGTCTTCTAGGAGAGGTGAGTTTTCTACAGTTAGTTTGGCACCACCATTATAAAGTAAAACAGTAGTAGGGGTAGTATCCATCTCAGTTAATGTATAGATAAATCCCTTCATCAATACATCTCCTAATTCATCGATACCTTCACCCATTTTATCAGAAGAGATAGCTATAACCATCTTTTTATTTGATTTATTATCATTTGAATTAGCAGAAATACTACCTTCACCTTTAGTAATTGTAACTTTGTATCTATGTTCTTCTATTTTTTTATAATTAGATTCAAGGGCCATCTCTTTGGCCATTTTTAAAAGGTTTTCCATAGAAGATTCATTATCAACAATTGTTTCTACACTTCCGTTAATCTCTATATTTTTTAATGCTTTTTTTGTTTGAATTACAGGTAATGGACAAGCCAATCCTATAGCGTCTATCTTTATCAAAACCATCCCTCCTTATTTTTTTTTAATCAGCTTTATAGTTAAATTTTAACTATAAAACCAATATCCTTTTGTTGTCTATCCTCTTAGTTACACCTATCTTATCTGAATGTTCTAAATAAGCAACTAAATATTTTCTACTGGTTTCTATCTTAGCTTTGACATCAGGAAGTGCTATCTCTTTACCCCCTTCTCCCAATTGATTTATTACTGTCATCAAATTATTATAATCTGAATCTAAAAGGAAGATATCTTTTTCTATAAATTTTAATTTTCCTAATAATACCATCATATCAAAGACTTTCTTTAATTCCCCTGGGTTTTCAGTTAATTTAGAAAGTTCTTCATATTTAGGAGGTTTATAACTATTGCTTTTATAAGTTTTTAAGATCATCTCTTTAATTTTTTCTTGTGTTTTATTTAATTTTATCTCAAAATCAAAAAGTGAAACTAAACTAGAATTTACTTTAATAACTTTATCATCCTCTAATTTTGATAAAATTTCTAAATAATTTTTGTTTTTAAATTTTTTAGAGAAGATCTTATTTCTAATAGTAGAAGTATTTTCTCCTACAAGAAGTGGATTTATACTATGAAACTCTTTCAATAGGCTTAAAAGTTCTGCTTTTTTTTCATCTAAAAATTTTTTATGCATATATATAGTTTCATTTAAACCTGTCAGCTCTAAAACTTCCTTACTTTTAATTAATTTTTTTAAAGGTTCTGTAATATCTTTGGCACTTCCAAAATTTAATTTAATATCTTCAAAAGATGGATATTCAGAACTTAATTCCTCAATTATACTAGATAGTTTTATACTATTATCATTTTTTCCACCTTTTAATGTTTCAATTAATTTTTCATCAAATCTTTTAGCTTTTACAGCTAACGGATTTAAGATAGTTACTCCTCCAATTGTAAACATAGGGGAATAGTTACGAAGTATTCCTAGATCTCCAGTGAATCCAACTAATTCTTTTTCTAATATTAATTGGGCGTACCCTCTATCTCCAGCTTTTAATTCCTGTTTATCTAATAATTTGATTCTACAGATGATCTCCTTGGTTCCATGATGAAATCTAACCCTTTGATTATTTTTTAATACCTTACTATTAGAAGAGAGATAATTTATCTCTACATCCATAAGTCTAGTTACAGATAGAGCATTAGGAGTGGCTACGACACTTCCCCTCTTTATATCCTCTTTGTCCACTCCTGCAAGGTTTATAGCACATCTATTTCCTGCACTTAGAGTGTTTACACTTATACTATGATTTTGTATTCCTCTAATCTTGGCTACTCTATTCCCTGGATATATCTGAAGTGAATCTCCTACTTTTATATCTTTTCCTTGAGATGTTCCAGTAACTATTGTACCAAATCCCTTTACACTAAATGATCTGTCTACAGACATCCTAAAAACCATTTTTTCCTGTTCTTCATCTTTAATAGTTTTTACTAACTTTCCTAGTGTATTTTTTACTTCTTCATAAGAATTGGGATTATCTAAAGATGTTTCAACTATGGAAGCTTCACTTAAAAAGCTTCCCTCTAATTCTTCCTTTATTTGGTTTCTTACTTCTACTACCCTTTCTTTACTTGCTTTATCACATTTTGTTATAACTATAACCCCATGATGGATACCTAAAAGTCGAACTATATCAAAGTGCTCACGGGTCTGAGGCATAATTCCATCATCAGCAGCTATTACTAACATAACAATATCTATTCCTGTAGCACCTGCCATCATATTTTTTATAAATTTTTCATGCCCTGGAACATCTATTATCCCTACTTTTTCCCCAGAGAGGTTAAGGTAACTAAATCCTAAATCTATTGAGATCCCCCTTTTTTTTTCCTCTGGTAATCTATCGGTATCGACACCTGTAAGATTTTTTATTAATGTAGTTTTACCGTGGTCTATATGTCCTGCAGTTCCAATAACTATACTCATATTTTATCAATCCCTTTACTTAAAATTTCATAGATTTTATTTATATCATTTTCATTCAAAGTTTTACAATCAAAAATTAATTTTCCGTCTTGAATCCTTCCAACGATAGACATTGGATTATTTCGAAGAGTTCTTTCTAATTTAACAGTACTATAACCTAGATAAGATATTGCTACACCAAAACTATCCATAAGTTCCGTAGGCATAGATCCTCCTCCGATCATTGCTTTAGTTTTAATTAGATCTACCTCTAAAGGTTCTAAAGTTTTTAATTTTTTATATAAGATATGAGCTCTTTTTTCGACTTCATCTTTTCCTTCTAATATCATCCTTAGAGTAGGAATATTTTTTATAGCTTTATCTTCATCTAAATATTCTCTCAATGTAACTTCTAAGGCAGCTATTGTCAACTTACTTATCCTTAGAGTACGCAAAAGATTATTTTTTTTCATCTTTTCAATATATTGTTTTTTTCCAACTATAATACCAGCTTGGGGACCGCCTAAAAGTTTATCTCCACTAAATGTAACTACGTCTATACCAGATCTTAAACTTTCTTGAACTGTAGGTTCCTTCTTATATCCATATTTAGAAAAGTCGATTAGGACTCCACTACCTAAATCTTCGATAGAGATTAATTTATTATCTCTAGCTATCTGAGATAACTCTTCATTTTTTACTTCCTTAGTAAATCCCATGATTTTATAGTTAGAGGTATGTACTTTTAGAAGTGCTTTAGTTTCAGGAGTTATAGCTTCTAAATAATCCTTTTGATGAGTTCTATTTGTAGTTCCGACCTCTACCAACTTAGAACCACTATATTCCATTATAGCAGGAATTCTAAAGGAACCACCTATCTCAACTAATTCGCCTCTAGATACAACTACTTCATGACCTTTAGTTAGTGTATCTAAAACTAATAATACTGCTGCAGCATTATTATTTACTACTAAGGCACTTTCAGCTTTTGTAATTTCACAGATTAATTTTTCAATATGAGAATATCTACTTCCCCTCTTACCACTAGTTATATCATATTCTAAATTGTTATAGTTGCTAGCTATATTTACTATATTTTTTATACCACTTTCTATTATTTTAGATCGACCTAAATTAGTGTGGATAATTGTTCCTGTGGCATTGATCACTCTTTTTAGATTTAGTTGATTTTTTGTTTCAATTAATTTTATTATCTTGTTGGTGATCTTAGACTTTAAATCTTCCTTATCTATATTTGTATCAATTAATTTTTTATTTAATATCTCTTCCCTGTAGAATGAAACTCCTTCTCGAATAGATTTAATTAAAGTATTGTAAGGAATAGTATCTTTATATTTTTCTAATTTTTTACTTATTAAAAATTCATCTACCTTTGGTAGACTTGCTAGCAATTTTTTCACTTTTATATCCCCCTCGATCACCTATATAACTTTCATTCTATAGACATCTTTTTTAACAACCTCTCCTACAAGACTAGATTTTATATCCAATTCTTCGAGGTCAGCTAAAAGATCATTAACATCTTCATTTGCTACACTTATAAGTAGTCCACCTGAAGTCTGTGGATCAAACAATATCTCTTCCATAGGAAATGAAATTTCCTCTAAAACAACTTTATCTCCTAGATGTTTTCTATTTTTTTGTCCAGAAGAAGTAATTAAAAATTCCTTTGCATATTCATAGGCTTCCTTGATATAAGGAACCTTTTTACTATCTATTATCATACTAATTTCATCGTTTAACATCTCCGATAGATGTCCTAAAAATCCAAATCCAGTTACATCTGTACAACCATTTATCTTATATTTTTTCATCTTTTCAGCAGAATATTTATTTAGTGTTTCCATAAGTTTTATAGCTTCCCTGTAAGAACGATCATTTGCTTCACCTACATTATGAGCTGTAGTGACGATTCCGATTCCTAAAGGTTTTGTCAATATCAATTTATCTCCAACTTTACATGTGTTATTAGCTATTACTTTATCAGGATGAACAACTCCAGTTACAGATAATCCATATTTTGGATTTTCATCATTTATAGAATGTCCACCACTTAAGATTCCTCCTGACTCCATTACTTTTTCAGCTCCACCACGTAAAATTTCTCCTAATATATTAGGATCTAATTTTTCTGGAAAGCAAACTATATTTAAAGCTGTAAGAACTTCTCCACCCATTGCATAGACATCACTGAGAGCATTAGCTGCTGCTATCTTTCCATATATATATGGATCTTCAACTATGGGAGTAAAAAAGTCTAACGTTTGAATTAAAGCCATATCATCACTTACTTTATATACAGCAGCATCATCAGCACTATCAAATCCAATAAGTAGATTTTTATTATATGCTTTTGGGATATGAGCCAATACTTTTGATAGAACACCCGGTCCTATTTTAGAAGTTCAGCCTCCACCGCTACAAAGTTTTTTAAAATTATTCATCTTATTACCTCCCATTTTTTATAATTTTAACATTTTTCCCATGTTTATTCAATGTAAGAGTAGAAGATGAGCTCAATAATTTCAAAAAAAAAGGAAAGAAGTGAGTACTAATACCTCACCTCCTATCCTTTTTTTAATGGATAAATTAAATTAAATATAATGAATTATTTTAAATCTAATTGCCTTTGAATAATTTTTTAAATTCACCATATCCCTCTTTTTCTAAATCTTCTACTGAGATAAATTTAAGGGATGCTGAATTTAAGCAATATCTAAGTCCTGTAGGTTCTGGACCGTCATTGAATACATGACCTAGATGAGAATCCCCCTCCTTACTCCTGACTTCAATTCTTTTTTGGAAAAGTTTATTATCTTCCCTTTGAACTATATTTTCTGGGACTAGTGGCTTTGTAAAGCTAGGCCATCCTGTTCCAGATCTATATTTATCTATCGAACTAAAAAGTACTTCTCCAGAAACAATATCCACATAGATACCGTCTTTTTTATTATCCCAGTATTTATTGTTAAAAGGTGGTTCTGTAAACTCTTCCTGTGTTACTTTGAATTCTAAATCTGTTAATTTTTTTTTCAATTCATACCTCCCCCAATTTTTTCTGTCTTTTCCCCAAGTTTCATCTAAAAATTTATCCCTTCCAGATCGACTCCTATAATATTTATACCTCAATGAATTTTTTTTATAATAATCTTGATGATATTCTTCAGCTTTATAAAAGAAGGTAGCCGGTAAGATAGGCGTAACTATTTTATCTTTAAATACCCTTCTTTTTTCTAAATTTATTTTAGATAGCTCTGCTTTATTTTTTTGAAAATCATTCAAATAAAAAATTGCTGTAGTATACCCATGTCCCCTGTCTACAAATTGGCCACCTGGATCTGTAGGATCTACCTGTTTCCAAAAAATATTTAAAAGTTCACTATATGTAATCTCAAGGGGGTTGTATAATATCTCTACAACTTCAATATGTCCTCCTGAACTATAATTTTTATAGGTAGGGTTGATAGTTGTTCCTCCTGTATATCCAGAGACCACAGATTTGACACCATCCATCTTTTCAAATGGATATTCCATACACCAGAAGCATCCTCCTGCAAAAATAGCTTTTTCATATTTAGCACCATAGAGGGTAAAACTCATTGAAATGATTAATATTATTATAAATTTTTTCATAACCATCCTCTCCTTTAATAATTTTTATAAAATTAAAATACTAAAGTAATCTATTATATAGTATTAAATACTAAAAAAAATAAAAAAACCTTTAAATAAATAGAATAATTTTTTTGATGATCTATATTATAGCTACTAAAATATATTTTTTTATGTTTTTTTCACTATTTCATGTTTATATTGTATTAATTTAATACTATTTGGTTGACTTTAATGTTGGAATAGAGTAATAAAGAAGTGTAAAAAAGAAATAGAAAAATATTAAGGGGGAAAAAATGTCAAAAATATTAATTGATAATCAAAATTTATCCATAGAGGATATTGTAAATATAGCCAGATTTAATTTTAAAGTAAAGTTAGGTGATAGTGCAAAGAGTAAAATTAATACAGCTCGGGCTGTTGTAGATAAATTTGTTGCTGAAGGAAGAGTTTCATATGGGATCACAACAGGATTTGGTAAATTTTCCGATGTAGTCATTTCAAAGGAGGAAACTAATGATCTACAAAGAAACCTTATTATCAGTCACGCTTGTGGGATTGGGGAACCCTTTGCTGAAGAGGTTGTAAGAGCTATGATGGTTCTTCGTGTAAATTCCTTGACAAAGGGTCATTCTGGAATTAGATTGTCAACTGTAAAAAAATTAATAGAGCTTTTAAATAAAAATGTTCATCCAGTAGTTCCAGAAAAAGGATCACTTGGAGCTTCAGGAGACTTAGCACCACTTGCTCATATGGTATTGACTATGCTTGGATTAGGAGAAGCTTTCTATAAAGGTGAAAAAATGGATAGTATCAAAGCCCTTGAATTGGCAGGAATTGAACCAATACCATATTTGACCTCTAAAGAGGGATTAGCCTTGATTAATGGTACTCAAGCTATGACAGCTGTAGGAGTTTTGACTATCTATGATGCGTTGAATTTATCAAAAATTGCTGATATTGCAGGAGCGTTATCTATGGAAGCACTCACTGGAATTAAATGTGCACTAGATCCTAGAGTCCATGAAGTTAGAGGACATAGTGGACAGATAGATACTGCTAAAAATCTTTTAAATTTAATAGATGGAAGTAAGATGATTACTAAACAGGGAGAACTAAGGGTTCAAGATGCTTACGCTCTTAGATGTATGCCACAAATCCATGGGGCAAGTAAGGATGCCCTTAGATTTATAAAGGAAAAGATAGAGATTGAGGTAAATGCTGTTACAGATAATCCATTAATCTTTCCTGATACTGAGGAATCTATTTCAGCTGGAAACTTTCATGGTCAGCCTATGGCATTGCCACTTGATTATTTAGGAATAGCACTTGCAGAATTAGCTAATGTTTCTGAAAGAAGATTGGAAAGATTAGTAAATCCTGCTTTAAGTAATGGATTACCTGCATTTTTAACAAAATTTGGAGGTGTACATTCTGGATTTATGATTGTGCAATATAGTGCTGCTTCAGTGGTATCAGAAAATAAAGTTTTAGCTCACCCTGCCTCGGTAGATTCAATACCATCTTCTGCAAACCAAGAGGATCATGTATCTATGGGAACAATTGCAGGTAGAAAAGCTAAGGAAATTATGAAAAATGCAAGGCATGTAATAGCCATGGAAATTTTTGGTGCTTGTCAAGCAATAGATCTGAGAGAGGAAAATTTCTTAGGAAGGGGAACTGAAATTGCCTATAATTTTATTAGAGAAGATATTAAATTTATCAATGAAGATGTAGTTATGTATAAATATATAAATAAGTGCTATAAATTGATATCTGATAGAGAGATGATAAATAGAGTAGAGGAAGTAATAGGAAAGTTATTATAGTTTTTACTAAAAATAAACCATTAAAAATTTATAACTAAAAAAGGAGGTAATTATAATGTTTACAAATAATGATATAAAAAATGCAATGACTATAAAATTAACAGATATACCGAAAGAAACTCCTAAATTTGATTCTAAATATAGGAGAGCTCCAAAAAGAGATCTTAAACTATCTCAAGATGAGGTAGAATTAGCTCTTAAAAATGCACTTAGGTATATTCCAGAAGAATTCCATTCAGAATTAGCACCTGAATTTTTAGATGAATTATATGAAACAGGAAGAATTTATGGATATAGGTTTAGACCAGTTGGGAAATTATATGGAAAACCAATAGATGAATACAAAGGTAGATGTATTGAAGGGAAAGCATTTCAAGTAATGATAGATAATAACTTAAATTTTGATATTTGTTTATATCCGTATGAATTAGTAACTTATGGGGAAACAGGGCAAGTTTGTCAGAACTGGATGCAGTATCAATTGATTAAAAAATATTTAGAAGAATTGACACAGGATCAGACTTTAGTAATTCAGTCTGGGCATCCAATGGGATTATTTAGGTCTCATCCTTCTGCACCTAGAGCTATTATTACAAATGCACTTATGATAGGTATGTTTGATGATGATGAAAATTATATTAGAGCAGCGGCATTAGGAGTTGCAAATTATGGTCAAATGACTGCTGGGGGATGGATGTATATCGGTCCTCAAGGGATAGTTCACGGGACTTATTCAACTATTTTAAATGCAGGTAGATTATTTTTAGGTGTTCCCCAAGATGGTGACCTAAAGGATAAACTATTTGTAACTTCTGGTCTAGGTGGGATGTCAGGAGCTCAAGGGAAAGCTGTTGAGATTGCAAATGGTGTAGGAATAATAGCAGAGGTAGATTATTCTAGGATAGAAACAAGATATTCTCAAGGGTGGGTATCTTGCATAACTACTTCTCCTAAAGAAGCCTTTGAGAAGGTAGAATCTTATTTTAAATTAGAAAAACCTGCTGCAATAGCATTCCATGGAAATATCGTGGATTTATTAGAATATGCAGCAGATAATAAAATAAAAATTGATCTATTATCTGACCAGACCTCTTGCCATGCAGTTTATGATGGTGGATACTGCCCCCAAGGAATTTCTTTTGAAGAGAGAACTAAAATGTTAGCAGAGGATAAAGAAAAATTTATAGAATTAGTAAACAAAACACTTTTAAGTCACTACAATGTAATAAAAAGATTGACTACACAAGGAACATATTTCTTTGACTATGGAAATGCTTTCTTAAAATCTCTTTATGATGCAGGAGTAAAAGAGATCTCAAAAAATGGTAGAGATGATAAAGGAGGATTTATATATCCTTCATATGTAGAAGATGTATTGGGACCCGAGTTATTTGATTATGGTTATGGACCATTTAGATGGGTGTGTTTGAGTGGAAAAAAAGAAGAACTTTTAAAAACAGATAAAGCAGCTATGAGTTGTATCGATCCTAATAGAAGATATCAAGATAGAGATAATTATATTTGGGTAAGAGACGCTGATAAAAATGGATTAGTTGTAGGAACTCAAGCTAGAATTTTATATCAAGATGCCATGGGAAGAACTAATATTGCATTGAAATTTAATGAGATGGTAAGAAATAAAGAGGTTGGGCCTATCATGCTTGGACGGGATCACCATGATGTATCAGGAACAGATTCACCCTTTAGAGAAACTTCTAATATAAAAGATGGATCAAATATAATGGCTGATATGTCCACTCATTGTTTTGCTGGAAATGCAGCTCGTGGGATGAGTTTAATAGCTCTTCACAATGGGGGAGGAGTAGGTATTGGAAAATCTATCAATGGTGGATTTGGAATGGTATTAGATGGATCTAAAAGGGTAGATGATATATTGTATCAAGCTATGCCTTGGGATGTAATGGGAGGAGTGGCTAGACGTGCATGGGCTAGAAATAAAAATTCGATCACTACATCCATGGAATATAATAAAGATAATAAAGGAACAGACCATATTACTTTACCTTATATTCCAAATGAAAATTTAATTAAAAATTTAGTAGCTAAGAAGTTTAAATAAAATTTAGAGGGGCAACTCCTATTAAAAGTTGCCCCTCTATTTACAAAATATTAATCTACAATATTTTATTTTATTATCTTTTTATTTTGAATACTTTATATAATTGAAAAAAAACTTGCTTTTCTTTAGAGCTTCTAGTATAATAATTTTTGTAGATACAGATGCCTGAGTGATGGAATGGTAGACATAGGGGACTCAAAATCCCCCGGGCGTATGCCCTTAAGGGTTCAAGTCCCTTCTCAGGTACCAGAATTACATTTTAAGTTTTTACAGAAACTTTATACATAAAAAAAGGAGTACTTCGGTACTCCTTTTTCTCATTTTATCTTCGGTTTTTTTTCAATTTTGTCCGCGATCATTATTTTATGGTATAATGAAATATATTTCATCTTGGAGGGAAACTATGTATGGATTAACAGAAAAAGAATTTTACAAAATAATAGAGGTTTTAAAAACTTACTCCAAAGAAATAGAATGGGTTAAGATTTTTGGTTCTAGAGCTAGAGGCGATTATAAAAAAGCCTCAGATATAGATTTAGCCATTAAATTTAGAAAAGATATATTATTAGATTTGAAAGATGAACTATATAAAACATCTTTGCCCTATACAACTGATATAATTGATTATAAAAAAAACACCAATGAAAATTTAAAAAAATTTATTGATAAAGAAGGATATATAATCTTTCTTACAGATGAAAGGGGAAAAGTAATTATGAACCAAAATAAATTAAAATTAAAATTAGAAGATTTAAGAAAAGCTCTAGGAAGATTAGAAGATTCTCTAAAAAAAGATCCCCATGAGGATGATTTATACTTAGATGGGACCATTCAAAGATTCGAGTTTGTTTTTGAACTTAGTTGGAAGCTTATGAAAGGCTACTTAGAATATGATGGAATAGAAGTTAATAGTCCTAGAGGAGCTTTTAGAGAAACTTTCAAGGTTGGACTGATAGAAGATGGTACTGCCTGGATTAAGATGATGGAAAATAGAAATAGAACTTCCCATACTTATAATCAGGATACAGCTTGGGAGATTTACGATAAAGTAAAAAAAGAATATATTATTTTATTTAAAGAATTTTTTAAAACTATAGATAAAAAAATTGAATTTGATGATAAGATCTAAAATAGATTAATATTCCAGATATATTTATTATGGTTTCATGAAGTCCCTTCTCAGGTAACATATAACTCTATAATTTAATTGTAGGGCTTATTATAAGAGGGTTCAAGCGTTTACACTTTTTTCAAGAAAATTATTAGTATTTATATAGAAAACTCCTAATGTCATATATGACATTAGGAGTTTTCTATATAAGCTGAATATAATATTGTATTCAAGGGTTTTAATATCAACTATTTCTATTTCCTGTATTAATACCCTGAACAATTCTTTTAATCTTTTCATTTCTTTTTTTATCTAGTCTAACTCTGAGTTAGACTATCTATGAATTTTAAAAATCCAATTTCTTTGAAAAACTCTTTTTCTCCTATAGAAGGAATAGTTTTCTTTACTATTGATCTAACAATTTTTTTAGTAAATGGTATTTTTAATCCTACTATAATATTATTTTCTGAACAATATTTTTCAATCATCTCACTGTGATTAGGTGATAAATCAAATTTATTGATAACTACCTGTGTTTTAAGATTAAATTTTTTAGTTAATTCATGTATTCTTTTTAAGTCATGAAGGCCAGAAAAAGTAGCTTCAGTAACAATGATAACTTGACTAGCACCTGTAAGAGAACTTATAACATTACAAGCGATACCAGGAGAGCCGTCAACTATTATATTTTTTTTATTGTTTAAAATTGCCAATGCTTTAGCTTTTTTTCTAACTTCAGCTACTAATTTTCCAGAAGTTTCCTCTCCAGGAACAAGTCTTGCATGAACAAAATCTCCATAATTTGTAGTAGACTCATAGAGATCACCAACAATAGCATCTACCATAGATATTGCATTTACAGGGCAAACAAATTCACAGACTCCACATCCTTCACATTTAGATTGACTGAGTACTATATCCTTTGAGATAGCAAAAAACTTACAGTGTTTTTCACAGAGGCCGCATTTAATACATTTTTTTGGATCTATAATAGCTTTTTTTAAACCTACAAATCCATAGGTAGATCTTATTTTGGGATCTAGTAAGATATTTAAGTCTGGAGCATCTACATCACAGTCAGCAATGATCAAATCTTTTAAATATGGAATAAGGGAAGCTGCTAAAGTAGTTTTCCCAGTTCCTCCCTTCCCAGAGATGACTACAATTTCATTTATTTTCATAATGATCTCCTTTTTTTTCTTATATTTTTATAAATATCACTAAAGAAATTTTTATATTGAGGAAGTGAATCACTAAAAATCTTTCCACCGGCATAGAGTTCAGCTATTTTTTTATCAAAAAGAACCTCTCCTAGAATTTCTATATCTTCATCTTTACAGTAATCATAGATCTCATCATCTCCTAATCCTGCTTTATTGATAATTAACCCAAAAGGGATTTCCATTTCACGTAACATCTCTACGACCATCTTCATATCGCTGACACCAAATGGAGTAGGTTCAGAAACAATTATAGCATAATCTACATCTTCTACTGCTGCTACTGTAGCACATGAAGTACCAGGAGGAGAATCAATAAAAACAGTTTCTTCATTTAATTCAGAATATTTTTTTAGTTGATTTATAATCTTAACTCCTGACATCTCACCAATATTTAAAAGACCATAGTAAAGTTCTGTATTATACTTTGTTGTACCTTTAAAAATTTTTCCAACCTCACGTTTTTCATATGTAATAGCACCAGTTGGACAAACTAATTTACAACCACCACAGTCATGACAACTTTCATTGAAAATAACTACTTGGTTTTTAGCAGGTATAATAGCATTATAGTTACAAAAATCCCCACACTTACCACAAAGGGTACACAGATCTTTATTGATAGTTGGATATAATGTATATACAGGTTCAGAAGTTGGATCTTTCATATCCATAAAAATATGTAAGTTTGGTTCTTCCACATCGGAATCTATACTTATAGAATTTTTTATATTTACAGCAAAATTAGAAGTAATAGTAGTTTTCCCTGTTCCTCCTTTTCCGCTTAAAACAGCTATTCTCATAATCTAGTCAATCCTTTCTTTTTTGTTATTTCTTTTAGTTTACCAGCTTTATATGCATCTAAAACTTCTCCTACACTCTTATAATCTTCTTGAGAAACAGTTTTTATTTCAAAAGCTTCCATAGCAGTTTCAGCTTTAGGTCCTAAATGAGGAACGATAGCTATGTCTACATTATATTTTGCTAATAATTTTACAGCTTCTCCACCTGCACCACTAGCTTGATTTTTAGCTATATTTTCAACTGTTTCAATAGCCATTGTATCTAAATCTATAATAGTAAAGTTTTCTGACCTACCAAATCTTTCATCTACCAAACTATCTAACCCTTTATTTTTTGAACATATTGATATTTTCATATTGTTCCTCCTATTTTTTTTAAAGATCCTTTAATTTTTCTTCTATTATTTTTAACTCTGCTTGTAATACAGATTTTTTTAAATTAAGTAATTCTGTTTGAGTATATTCAATATTATTTGAAAAACCTTGTATAAATTTTCTTCCTAAAGAATTATTTCTGTTTCTGTTACCGAACTTAGTATTTCCTCTTCTTCCATTACCATTACCAAAACCAGGATTTTGACACCTTTCATTACCAAATTCAGTATTTTCAAATCCAGCATTTTTATAACCAGAGCAATAACCTAATTGTCTTCCTGTTTTTGCTCCATTGTCCATTGGACCTTTTCCATTACCTTTCATATTGATAACCTCCTTATATATATACTTAGCTTTATAAAATATTTGTATATCAAAATTTATATTTTTAGAATAAGCCGAATAAATTCGGCTTTTCTATAATTAATATTGTTTTTATTAGTTACAGTCGTGATCTCCATGATCGTGATTACAAGCAGATCCTGTAGATTCTAATTGTCCGTCTAAAAATGTATTTAAATTTTCTATAATACTTCCTTTAGCTCCTAAGATAACATCTACGTTTTGTGATTTAAACAAGTTAATAGCCATAGCTCCCATTCCACCTGTAATAATAGTAGTAATCTTATGTTCACCTAAAAATCTTGGTAATACACCAGGCTCATGAACTGGTGGAGTAAGAAATTCTTCAGAGACTATTTTTCCTCCTTTTGTATTTAACACTTTAAATTCTGCACAATGTCCGAAATGTTCCTCAACGTTTAATCTGTCATTTGTGGGAAATGCGATTCTTAATTCCATAATTTATTCCTCCTTTATTTTAATATTAGTAGTTAATGTATATTTTTTTATAGTTTTAGCTTTTTCTACAACACTAAAATTTGTGCATATGCACATTATTATTTTATTACAATCTAACTAATTTGTCAATATAATTTAACAGTATCATATTTTGTATATTTCCAATGAGCCTAGTCATATGTTATAATATATCTATATTCATCAGTAAATATACATTGCTTGAATAGGGGGAGAAGGATATGAAGAATAGTGAAAATGTTATCCTTCATTATGATATGGATGCATTTTATGCATCTATAGAGATCAGGGACAATCCTAATCTTTTAGGTAAACCTGTAATTATAGGAACTAGTGTTATAACTACTTGCAACTATGAAGCTAGAAAATATGGTTTGCACTCTGCAATGAGCGTTACAAAGGCTAGGAAACTATGTCCTTATGGGATATATTTAAAGGTGGACAAGGAAAAATATAGTAAGGTTTCTAAACAAATAAAAAAATTAGTTTTGAGACTGACTAATAAGGTAGAGTTTATTGCTTTAGATGAAGGTTTTGTAGATATTACAGATATTATTAAAAATTATCAATATTATGAAGTATTTGCACATAAATTTCAAAGGGGTATATTAAAAAATATAGGATTAACTTGCTCTATTGGAATAGGGTATAATAAACTTAGTGCAAAGTTAGCTAGTGATGCTAAAAAACCTGGGGGAATAACATTTATAAAAAATCCAGATGAGTTTAAAAAATTTATTTTTAATAAGGATATCAAACTTATACCAGGAGTAGGAAAAAAAACTCAGGAGATCCTTAGAAGTAAAAACCTTATAAAGGTATCTGATATTTTAAAAATTTCATTACAGGAACTTAGAAGTATGTTGGGATATAATAGAGGAGAGATGATCTATGAATATTCTAGAGGAATTGATAATAGAAAGGTGTCCACAGAATCAAAGACACATTCTATAAGTAATGAAAAAACTTATTCTATATCTTTAGAAGACAAGGAATTTATATGGTCTGAAATTTTAAATCTGTTAGAGAAAACTCATAAAAGGTTAAAACATCAAAATTATTATACAAAAACTATAACTTTAAAAGTGAGATACTTGGATAGAAAGACGATAACCAGATCTAAAAGTATAGATGTATCTACTCAAAATATAGAAATTTTAAAGAAATTATTAGAGGTACTCTTAAAGGAGATTAATTTAAAAGATAAAATTAAATTATTAGGAATAAATTTGGGGAATTTGAGTGAAAATAAAAAATATCAGCTTTCTTTTAAAGATATAGAAAAATAAAAAATTAAAATGTTTTAATTATAGGAATAATGTTGTAAATATAATATAGAGATAAAAAAAGTATAAAATTTTAGGAGGAATAAAATGAAAAAACTTGCAAATGAATTTATAAATTTTTCCCACTCTTCAAAATCTGTATTTCATGCAGTAAAGAATACTGCTGATATACTTATAGACAATGGATATATAGAGATATTTGGATCTGAAAAATGGAAATTAGAGGTTAATGGGAAATATTTTTTTACAAAAAATGATTCTTCATTGATTGCATTTTCTATTGGAAATGGAAATTTAAATGAATATGGGTTTAAAATATCAGGAAATCATACTGATTCTCCAGGATTTAGAGTAAAACCTAGTCCAGAAATAATAGGAGATTCATATCTTAGATTAAATACAGAGGTATATGGGGGACCTATTTTAAATACATGGTTAGACAGACCTCTTAGTATTGCAGGAAGGGTAGTTATAAAATCAGAAAATGTTTTTAAGCCTAAAACAGTTTTAGTAAATATAGAGAAGCCATGTCTAATAATTCCTAACCTTGCTATCCATCAAAATAGAGAAATAAATAAAGGGATTGAGTTGAATAGACAAAATGATACTTTGCCTATTTTATCATTGGTGAATAATGAATTAGAAAAGGAGAACTTTCTATTAAAATTTATAGCTGAGGAAAATAATATAAATTTAGATGAAATTTTGGATTTTGATCTATATCTATATGAATTTGAAAAGGGAAGACTTGTAGGGCTAAATGAAGAGATGATCTCTGCTTCAAAGATAGATAATTTAGGTGCATTATATGTTAGTTTGGATTCATTTATTGAAGCTAAAGATTTTAATGGTGTAAATATACTGGCTTGCTTTGATAATGAAGAGGTAGGAAGTAGTACAAAGCAGGGTGCCGATTCAAATATGCTTTTAAATACTCTAGACAGAATCTCTATATCTTTAGGACTAGATAGGGAAGATTTTTTTTGTGCACTGTCAAATTCATTTATGCTATCTGTAGATGGAGCTCATGCAGTTCACCCAGCCCAGAGTCAAAAGACAGATCCTATAGTAAGACCTAAATTAAATAATGGTGTGGCTCTTAAAGTTACTGCTAATCAGTCTTATACTTCAGATGGATATTCATTGGCTATAGTAAAACAAATATTAGAACCAAATGGGATTCCATATCAATATTTTGTAAATAGATCGGATACACCAGGAGGATCTACAATAGGACCTATATCTTCTACTCATCTTGATATAAATTCTGTAGATTTAGGGTTGGCAATGATTGGAATGCACTCTGTTCGTGAACTGTGTGGTATAGAAGATCTTATGAGTTTAAAGAAATTACTTAAAAATTATTATTCTCTTTAGAATAGGCGTTTGACTTGCTAAAGTAAATAAGGAGTGAGGAAATGAAAATATTATTAGTAGAAGACGAAAAACAAATATCAGATTATATAAGCAAAGGGCTTTCTGAAGCGGGATATAGTGTAGATACTGTAGATAATGGAGAAGATGCTATAAGTTATGCTATAAACTATGATTATAGTTTGATATTACTCGATATTATGATTCCAAAAAAAAATGGGATAGAAGTGGTTAAATATTTAAAAAAACAAAAAGATAATACACATATAATTCTTATATCAGCAAAGGATCAAATTCAAGATAAAGTTGTGGGGTTAGATGCAGGAGCAGATGATTATTTAATAAAACCGTTTGCTTTTTCAGAATTATTAGCTAGAATAAGATCTGTATTTAGGAGAAATAGTCAGGGGAATAATAATATTTTAATAGCTCAAAATCTAAAGATGAACTTAGTAAAAAGAGATGTTTCTAGAGATGAACAAGTGATAGAGTTGACAACTAGAGAGTTTAATCTACTAGAATATTTTATGAAAAATAAAAACACTATTTTAACTCGTATGATGATAACAGAAAAAGTATGGAATATTAATTTTATCTCCGATACAAATGTGGTAGATGTATATATAAATCATTTGAGAAAAAAAATTGATAAAGCTTTTGATAAAAAATTAATTCATACTGTTAGAGGAGTTGGGTATATATTAAAAGACTGAGTAAATTTAAAAAAAATAATCTGATATTTATAACTTTAGTCAAAAGTAATATTAGAAATTTTATTGCCTTGGGAATAATCTTTACAGGAGTTATTTTTTTAACTTTTAGTTTATTTAAAAATTATGTAGATAAGGAGTTAGACAGAGAAGGTGGTGTTTTTCAATATCTTTTGAAAGAGGAGGGAATAATCTTTGATACGAATACAATCATAGATTATTTAGATTTTATTCCTGCTCGTTTAGATATAGTAGTTATAGATGCAAAGGTTAAAAAGCCTGTGTATCTAGAAATAAATGATGATACTTTTATTTTTAGTAATTCTAAAGTTTTAACCGAGCTCATAAAAGTTATAAAAGATTTTGATTCAGAAAAAAAATTATATACTACTGTTGAAAATAAAAGACTTTTAGTAGGAAATTTTACTAATGGAGGTAAACCATATATCTATGCTATTATTAGAGATATATCAGATATGAATTTATATCTATCGTGGTTAACAATAACTTTTATAATGATAAGTTTTTTAGCTGTTATTTGGAACTATTATAATACAAATAATATAGTGGATACTCTTTTAGTTGGATTAGATGAGATAACTAATTCAGCCAATGATATAAAGGGTAAAAATTTATCTAAAAGAATTGAAATTACTTCTACAAATGAGAGTATAGGAAATTTAATATTTACTTTAAATTCCATGTTAGATAGGGTGGAAAAAAGTTTTATTCAAATAAATGAATTTACAGATAATGTAAGTCATGAGTTGAAGACACCTATTATGTCTATCAAGAGTATGATAGAGGTAGAACTTAGTAGGGATAGGACTATGGAAGAATATCAAGAAGATATGGTTAAAGTATTAGATGAGGTTAACTGGTTAAATAATATTATTCAAAAATTATTGATATTTACTAAAAATCCAGAATCTTTGGAGAAACATTTTAGACCTGTAAAGATAGAAAAGATGATTGTAGAACTATGTGAATTTATGGATATCCTTACTATAGAAAAAAAAATAACTTTAAACTGTGAATTAGAAGATTATGAGAGAGAAGTTTTAGGTGAGGAATCGTTGCTTAGGGATATATTTTTAAATATAATATGTAATGCTATTAAATATAATAAGGATAAGGGAGAGATAAATATAACTTCTTTTATCCTCGAAGACAAGGTTGGAATTCGAATTTTAGATACAGGAGTTGGAATTAAAGATAAAAATTTAAAGAAGATTACAGAAAGATTTTTTAGGGAAGATAAGGTTAGAACTACTAAAAAATCAGGTTCAGGATTGGGTCTCTCTATTGTATCTCATTTAGTAGAAATTCATAAGGGAATATTGGAAGTAGAGAGTACTGAAGGAGTAGGGAGTGTATTTACAGTATACCTTCCAAGGATTTAAATGAAAAAATTAAGTTGAAAAAAGAGATTACCTAGATTTTAGTTGGTAATCTCTTTTTTTGAATATATCTATATAGAATTATATATAGAGAGATAATGAAGGGTAGTTCCTGCTATGACAAAAAAATGCCATATAACATGAGTATATTTAATTTTTTTCATAGAGTAGAAGATTGCTCCTACAGAATAAAAAATACCTCCAGCAATTAATAATATTAACGATATCGAATTTAGATTAGTTTTTAAATTCCCAAATACAAAGACTATCATCCATCCCATAGATAGATATATTAAAGTAGAAAGAGTTTGAAATCTCCCTGTAAATTTAATTTTAAATAAAATCCCTATACTTGTTAAAGTCCATTGGATAATTAAAGTTATCCATCCTGTTATACCTCCTAAGACCAATAAAAATGGGGTATATGATCCAGATATAAGTACATAGATAGCAGAATGATCTAATATTTTAAAAAAATCTTTATTTTTTCCTAATGGAAGGATATGATATATTCCTGACATAAGATATAAAAATATAGCTGAAAGACCAAAAATTGTAAAACCTATAATTTGTTTTATTCCACCTTCTTGTACAGCATGGACAATTAAAAAAGCTAAACCACTTATTGCCATCCCTGCTCCTAATAGATGAGTTATTGAACTCATGTATTCTTCTAATTTTAAATATGAATTAATAACTTTCATTTTTCCTCCTTTAATGCTTTTAAATAACACTTGTTTTTATATATTTATTATAACATATAAAGGAGTTTAAATCTCATTTTATTTATTGATGTTTCTCTAATTTTTTTGTTCTTTATACTTAATTTTTTCTAACTTCCCATGGGAAGAAAAGATCCTTTAATATCATCATAATATTCTATCTCACCTGTTTCTAATTTGTAATACCAAACATGAAGGCATAGTGTCCCATCGTCAACCCTTCTTTTTACAGCTGGATATGTCAATAAATTTTCTAATTGAAACATAGCAGAGAGTTTTTCTGTATTTATAAGTTTTTCTTCAATTGACCCTCCTACTAATTGTGCTATTCTTTTAGCTTCATTACCTAACTCTAACCATTTTTTTGTATGAATCAAGTCATTTTCTTTATCTAATTCTTTATCTAAATTAGTGTACAGAGATTTGATTGCACCACAATGGGAATGACCACAAACTATTATATTTTCTACATTTAAGACTGATACTGCATATTCTATAGCGGAGGCTGTAGAATGATAATCTTCATCAGGCTTATAGGGCGCTACAAAGTTTCCTATGTTTTGAATAGTAAATAATTCCCCAGGTTTAGATCCTGTAATCAATCCTGGAATCACTCTAGAATCACTACATCCTATAAATAATGTTCCTGGATGTTGCCCTTCTTTCACTAAATTTAGATATAAATCTTTATTTCTTTTAAATTTTATTTCTTTAAATCTTTGATGACCTTTTAATAATTTTTTCATATTTCCTCCTGTAGCTTTGACTATTTTTCATGGTTAATCTTTAATGCCACTTAATATATATTATATCATATTTTATTAGAGGATGAATTTTAAAAAATTAAATTATCTATTTAAATACCTATTATGGATTTTTTCAAACCGTAAATTTGTATTTTCTCCATGTCCTGGATAGATACTAATATCACCAGGATATCTTTTTATTTTTCTTAAACTTTCTTTCATCTGATCCTTGTTACTAAGCTGTGTATTGGTTATTCCTATAGTTTTTTTAAACAAAAAATCCCCTGTGAACATTATTTTTTCTTCTAAAAAATAATATATAATAGAACAGGTCGTGTGCCCTGGAGTATTTATTACAAAAAACTCGAAGTTACCTATATTATGTTTTCCTTCGTCTAGATATTTGATATCTATCTTATTTATATTAAACTTTATTTTTATTCCATATTTTTTTATAGTATAATCAAAGTTTTCATCCATTATATAGTTAGGTTTACTAGAACTGAGATAGACAGGAACCTTGTATTTATCTACAAATTTATCTACTCCCAATAAATGATCCCAATGAGTGTGAGTTAGAAGAACTCCCAAAACATTTAATTCTGAATTTTTTATAAATTCATCGATCTTGTCAAAATCGCTCAGATCTACAATTAAACAATCATTACCCTTTATCAAAATATAGTTATTATTTTCAATTATTCCACAAGTAATTTTTTTTATGTTCATAATTCCTCCCTATTTTTTTTCTTTTAAATATTTTCTTAGTTTTTGACTCATAGTAGTATTTGAAACTGTTCTATTTGTCTGTATGTTACTTGTATGACAGATCTCTATGTAAAATAAAAAATCTAATTAAAAAAAAGGAGATTTAAATTATCCCCTTTCATAATCAGGAATTATAGGTACCTGTTAGAAACCTCCAAACGATATTATTGGAATTATATTAAATTATTTATAATATCTTAACAATTATTTTACCTTATGTCAATAATATCTAATTTTTTAATAATAGTTTAAAATAAAATAGATTCTAATTGAATTTAAAAAGATGATTTCTCCACAAGACAGAAATCATTTTTTTATTAGTAACTTTAAATATTTTTCAAAAAAAATTTAAGTTTAATTTATTCTATAATTTATTTTTGTTTAAGAAAATTAATTCTTCCTCTTCTGTTTTTGCTATAATTAGAGTACAAACTGCATCTTCAGTTACATTTACAGCAGTTCTATTCATATCTATTATTCTATCTACTCCCATAATAAGTGCTATTATTCCTTCAATAGGAAGACCTACTTGAGCAAGTACCATTGATAATGACATTATGGCTCCAGCTCCAGGGACTCCAGCTGTTCCTATTGAAGCTAGCGTAGCGGTTAAAATTACTGTTATATAATCTCCTGTAGATAAATTTACTTCATATACAGATGCAATAAATACTATTGCAACACCTTGCATAATTGCTGTTCCATCCATATTTATAGAAGCTCCAAATGGTATAGTAAACGAACTTGTTGATTTAAATACTCCAAACTCTTCTTGAACAGTCTCTAAAGTAACTGGAATTGTAGCTCCACTACTAGATGTAGAAAATGTAATAGAAATAGCTGGAAAGAATTTTTTTTATAAATACAATTGGACTCATCTTAACTATACCTACTAAAAGACCTTGAGATGTTATAAAAATATGGATGAGGTGTGCAGCAAGAGTTGTTAGTAATATTAGAATAAAGGAAGTCTTTATAAAACTTCATTATAATATAATTATACTAAAAAAATATGATTAGTAAAAATATCTAAATAGTATATTATTTAGATGATAAAACTATAATTTTTATTTGATAAAAATTTTTACAATTGGATTTTCTAATAGTTTATCTACATATGCTTTTTTTCCTAAAATTCCTAAGATCTCACTGTAACTTGGATGAGGAAAGATAACTTTTGAAAATTTATCTAATGTAAGGTTGTTTACGGCTGCTATTTGAAATGAAGATATCATCTCACCTGCTCTTTCAGTTAATAATTTTACTTCTAAGATCTCTTTTTTGTGATTCGTTTTAATTCTCATTTCGAAGATATCATCTTTTTTTGTCATAGTTCTTTCTGAATCATCTTGTCCATAAGAATATATTTTAGTTTCTTTTTTGGGGGGACCAGGAAGTCCTCGAGAAGCTAATTCAGGAGAAGTAAAAGTACACCAACTTATATTAGAATAATCTACCTTTTTTTTAAAAGGTAGAAAAATATTTTTAACCGCCAAGATTCCTTGGTAGTTAGCCATATGGGAAAATTGATATGGACCGGTTACATCTCCTACACTATATATATTATGTATATTTGTTTTTAGGTATTTATCTACTTCTATTCCTTTTTGATTATACTTTAAACCTAATTCATTTAATCCAAGATTTTCTATGTTTGGAACTCTTCCTACAGAGACTAATAAAGCTTCGGCTTTAATTATTTTTGTTTCTCCATTAGTTTCTATACTGAGATTAACAATACCATTATTTTGAGTCACAGAGATAGGATTGGTATCAACATAGATATTAACTCCCTCTTTTATTAAAATTTGAGACAGGATGTTTACTAGTTCCTCATTTTCACGGCTAAAAATTTGAGAAGACCTCTCTATTATATGTACTTCTGTTCCTAGTCTGTTTAAACATTGAGCCATCTCTATTCCTATTGCTCCCCCACCTAAAATTATCATAGATTTAGGAAGTTTTTTTAACTGGAAAAGGTTTTGATTGGTTAGATAATTTATTTTATTTAAACCTTCTAAAGGAGGTATAAATGGAGATGTTCCAGTAGATATAATTATATTCTTTCCATGGTATTCTATTCCATCCATTAATACAACTGTAGGATCGATTATCTTAATAGATTGTCCTTGTTTAAATATAATGTCATTATTAGCCAAAATTTCTGGAGATTCATGTAAATAAATTTTTTTAATAACATCTCTAACATCATTCATAATTTTTGTAGTATCTATTTTTATGGATGATGAATATTTTTTGGCTATATGAATATCTTTACCTATATTGATAAGAGCCTTACTAGGAACACATCCCGACCAGGTACAAGTTCCACCTGGTAAACTTTTATCTAATAATAGTACTTTTTTTCTAAATCCACTAGCTGTATATGCACAGGTCAATCCACCTGCTCCAGCTCCTATGATTATTAAGTCATACATGATTTTACCCCCAATGTTAATTATTATTAACTCCACTTTGAATATATTACCAAAAAAGTCAATTAAATCCTTTTAAAATTAAATTGTTTAAAGAATTTAGAAGTATGGTATTATAGAAAATATTATGATAAAATATATTTTTAAAAGGAGAAAAATGGAGGAGAGATGAAATCTGAGATAAAAAAAATATTAATACCTGGAATTGTATTATTTTTAATATTTTTTATAGGTGTTTTTGGGTATATTTATATAGAAAATTATAATGTAATAGATGCTTTTTATATGACCTCTATTACCCTTTCTACAGTTGGATTTAGAGAAGTTAAAAAACTTAGTCCCAACGGAAAAATTTTCACTTCAGCACTTATATTTTCTGGGATATCTGTAGTTGTTTATACATTAGGAAATATTACTAAATTTTTTATTGAAGGGGAATTAAAATCTTATTTAAGGTGGAGAAATATGGAGAAAAAAATTGAAAAACTAAATGATCATTATATAGTGTGTGGAGCAGGAAGAACAGGGAGAAAGATTATAAATGATTTTTTAAAAAAAGAATTAGAATTTGTAGTTGTGGAAAAAGACGAGAAAAAAATTGAAAAACTAAACGATGTATACAGTAAAAAATTACTCTATGTAATTGGAGATGCAACAAAAGATGATACTCTCCTTCAAGCTAATGTTAAAAGTGCTAAAGTATTGATATCAGTCTTAACAACAGATGCTGAAAATCTTTTTTTGACCCTTACTACAAAGGATTTAAATAGTAAAATACAAGTGATAACAAGAGCTGTAGACGCTAGCAGTGAAAAGAAATTAAGAAGAGGGGGAGCAGATTTTATAATTTCACCTTTTGAGATAGCGGCAGAAAGAATGATAGCTACAGCTACTCAAACTAACTTAATTAGTTTTGTGGATGTTTTCAGTAAAAAATCAAAGATACAGGGATTGAAATTTGAAATGGTAGAGATAAAAAAAGGATCACAACTGGTAGATGTAACTCTTATGGAAGCAAAAATCCCTTCTAAAACTAATCTAATAGTCATTGGTCATGAAGTAGATGGGGTTATGGGGATAAACCCTATGTCCTATGAACTACTGAAAGAAAATGAAAAATTGTTGGTACTAGGGACAAAGGAACAAATAAAAAAATTAATAGAGATAGCTTCGAATTAATGACTTAGGGAGAGTTTATGTATTTTTTAATAGGTATTTTTATATTCTATATCATATTTATTGTTACAGGAAGCAGAAAACAGAGGATGAAAATCAAAATAAAGAAAACTATAACTTATAAAAATGTTAATATTGTTTCTAAAAATAATAAAAAAATAAATTTTGAACCTTTGGAGGAATTAACCCTCGAAAGTAAAAATTTTATTGTGCAAAATTTAAAGATAAAAAGTAAAAATGTAGATGAAGAGATGAGATATTTAGCAGTAGTACCAAGATCTTATACTCATGAAAAAACTTATCCAGTTATTTATTTACTTCATGGTTTACGAGATAATGCTCACGATTGGATAGAAAAAGCCAGACTTTTGGATAATTTTGAATTTTTACTTGAGAAAAAAAAAATAGGAAAGATGATTATAATTTTACCTAATTCAGGATTTTGTGGTGAATCATGGTACAGTGATTTTAAAAAGGTAAAAAATAAAAATTATGAAACTTATTTTGTAGATGAATTAATTTTAGATGTAAAAAAAAGATTTAATGTAGGGGATTCTGGAATATCTGGATTTTCTATGGGCGGATATGGTGCTTTTAAGTTGGGCTTAAAGCATCTAGAATTATTTAAGGTGATTGGATGTTTTGCTGGAGCTGTTAGTTTAGTAAGATTGACTATAAATAAGAGAATTACAAGAATAGTTAAGTTTATCTATCTTCCCCAATTTTTATTTAAAAATGGAGATAAAGAAAGATTCGTTAATATATTCGGTTCCTGGGGGAAAGGGATCATTAAAGAGGACCCTTATACTCTCATAAAACAATTAAATACTGCAAAACAACAGGGAAAACATTTTTATCTCTCAGTTGGAAGCGAGGATAAAGAGCCTTATAACATGGTACATCAATGGGTAGATATGGTAGGAAGGATAAAAAGATTTAATCTTCCTTTTGAGGCATATATCTATGAAGGGGAAACACATACATGGGATTATATAGCTAAAGATATAGGTAATTTTTTAAAATATAGTTGGAAGTATTTAAAGTAGGGTTTTATATAAAATCCTACTTTTTATAATAAAAAAAAATAAATTTTGAAATGTTGAATATAATGATGTATACTCAGATTAGAGACAATAAAATAGGAGGTGACAGAACTTTAGATACGAAGTATTTAAAGTTTAAACGACATGAAAAGAATATTATTATTATTATCAGTTTTACTTTTCGCTATATCTTGTGGAAAGAAAGAAGCAGAAGTTACAGCAGGAAAAAAAGATCAAACTTTAACATTTTATGCAGGATTACAAGAGGATCATGCTGCTATGATTGCTCAAAAATTTCAAGAAGAAACAGGGATTAAGACAAGTTTTGTAAGGATGAGTAGTGGTGAAGTTCTAGCTAGATTAAAGGCAGAAAAAAATAATATGTCAGCTTCAGTATGGTATGGTGGACCCGTAGATGCATTTGTAGCTGCAAATGAAGCTGGTTTAATTGAATCATATCTTTCTCCTGAAAGAGACAATATAAAGGATGGAGTAAAAGATTCAGAAGGAAATTGGACAGGAATCTATGTAGGATATTTAGGTTTTGTAGGGAATCAAAAAATGTTAGATGAAAAAGGAATAAAAATGCCTACATCATGGGCAGATCTATTAAAGCCTGAGTATAAAGGAGAGATTGTAGTAGCTCATCCTGGATCATCAGGAACTGCTTATACAATGTTAGCTACTCTTGTTCAACTTATGGGTGAAGATGAGGCTATGGAATATTTGAAAAAATTTAACGAACAGGTAAGACAATACACTAAATCTGGGACTGCTCCAGGAAGGATGGCAGGACAAGGTGAAACAACAATTGGAATAACATTTTTACATGATGCTATAAAATATAAAAAAGAGGGATATAAAGATATCGTTATTTCTGCTCCATCTGAAGGAACAGGATATGAAATTGGGGGAGTAGCTCTATTAAAAAATGGGCCAGATCAAGAATCGGCTAAACAATTTATTGATTGGGTATTGACTAAAGAAGTTCAAGAGATGGGACAAACAGTAGGATCTTTCCAATTCTTGACAAACAAAGATGCAATGCCGCCAGAAGAAGCAGCTCCAATAAAAGATACAAAGTTAATTAAATATGATTTTGATTGGGCAGGAAAAAATAGAATAAGATTAGTAGAAAGGTTTAGTGTTGAAACAAGTACCACAGCACCAACAAAATAATTAAGATGCTTCCCTTAGTACTTTGACTGAGGGAAGTATTTATATAGAGGGAAATTGGAGGAAATATGAATAATCTTAAAATAAAAATAGATCAAGAATTAAAACATATAAAAAAATTAACTAATGATCCCACATTATTTCTAACAATAATATTTTCATTGATAGTAGTATCATTCTTTGTATTGGTACCACTTTATAATGTACTCAAAGAAAGTTTTACTTTAAAGGGAGTCTTTAGTCTTGAAAATTATAAAAATGCATTTGAAAGAAGTGGAAACGTTATAATAATTTTAAACACTTTAAAATTAGGTTTTGTAACTGCAACACTATCTTTAATTATAGGATTTTTCTTTGCATATACTACATCATATATGAAGATCAAAGGGAAAAAGATATTTGATTTTATAGCAATGTTGCCTATCATATCTCCTCCTTTTGTTGTAGCTCTCTCTGCAATTTTATTATTTGGAAGGCAGGGACTTATTACTCGAGGACTTTTTGGAATAAAAAATTTTGAAATCTATGGATTTCATGGTTTAGTTTTAGTTCAAGTTTTAAGTTTTTTTCCCATTGCATTTTTAATGCTAGTAGGTTTATTACAAGGAATAGATCCTTCTGTAGAAGAAGCCTCTAGGGATTTAGGAGCTTCTAAATTAAAAGTATTTACAAGTGTAACATTTCCATTGGTTATTCCAGGACTGGCGAATGCTTTTTTGCTAGTTTTTATACAATCCATTGCAGATTTTGCTAATCCTGTTGTAATTGGTGGAAATTTTACAACAATATCTGTAAAAATTTATCAGGAAGGAATCGGTAATTTCCAATTAGGAATAGCTACAGCACTGGCAATGATATTACTTTCAATGTCAATTTCAATGTTTGTAATCCAAAGATATTATATAAATAAAAAATCCTATATAACAGTTACAGGAAAAGTTTCTAGAGCTAGAGATTTAGTAAAGGATAGAGTTATAACAGTTCCTGTATTTATAACCTTAATAACTCTTACTTTATTTGTAATACTTATGTATATATTGATTCCTATAGGATCATTTGTAAAGTTGTGGGGAATAAACTATACTCCTACTCTAGATCATTATAAATATATTTTAGATTTTGGGATGGACCCTATAATACAAACTACTGTATTAGCAGTAATAGCAACTATAATAACAAGTATCTTCTCTATGGTTTTAGCATTTTTAATTGTTAGGAAAAAATTTATAGGTAAAACATTTATAGAATTTACAACAATTATGGCTCTTGCTATCCCTGGAACAATAATAGGTTTAGGATATGTAATTAGTTATAATATTACCTATAAGATACCATTTACAAATATAACGCTGATCCCACCCCTTACAGGAACAGCATTTATTATTATTATAGCTTTTATAATTAGAAGTTTACCTGTAGGAATTAGAAGTGGAATGAGTTCTCTTCAGCAAATAGATCCTTCTATTGAAGAAGCAGCAAGTATATTAGGAGCTTCAAGTAGCAAAGTATTTTCTAGTGTAACAATTCCAATGATTAAAGAAGCATTTTTTAGTGGACTGATCTATTCATTTGCACGAAGTATGACCTTGGTGAGTACAATTATATTTTTAATCTCTGCTAAATGGAAATTGTTAACTCCTACAGTAATGAATAATATAGATACTGGAAGGATAGGAATAGCGTCAGCTTATTGTACAATATTAATTGTAATAGTATCAACAGTCATGATTGTTATGCAAATTTTCATCTCAAAAATAGGAGTAAAAAATAAAGCAAGTTAGGAGAGTATTTTAATGAAAAATTCTAAAAGAGTAGAGATAAAGAATTTAACAAAAACATTTATAACAGGTAAAAATAAAGTAAAGGCAGTCAATAATATTAGTTTAACAGTAGAACCTGGAGAATTTATATGTCTATTAGGTCCTTCTGGGTGTGGAAAAACAACAATGCTAAGGATGTTAGCAGGATTTGAAATACCTACTTCTGGAAGTATATTTATAGGAGACAAAGATGTGGCTAATTTAACTCCAGATAAAAGAGATTCTGCTATGGTATTTCAAAATTATGCATTATTTCCCCATATGAATGTATTTAATAATATTGCATATGGCCTTAAAATACAAAAAAAATCTAAACAAGAGATAGATGAGAGGGTAGGTAATATTTTAAAATTAATGAAAATGGAAAATTTTGCTGAAAGAACACCTTCAGAAATGTCTGGTGGGCAACAACAGAGAGTATCTCTTGCAAGAGCTTTAATAATGAATTCAGGAGTATTACTATTTGATGAACCACTTTCAAATTTAGATGCTAAATTAAGATTACATATGAGAGATGAAATTAGGAAACTTCAGCAAGATGTTGGGATAACTTCAATTTATGTAACACATGATCAAGCAGAAGCCATGTCATTATCTGACAAGGTAGTAATAATGAAAGATGGAGAGATTATGCAGGTCGGGTCTCCTATAGAGATATATCAAAAACCAAACAGTAAATTTATTGCTAAGTTTATTGGAAGAGCTAATATTTTAAAAGCTAAAATAATTTCAAAGAAAGAGGAACAGACAAAAATAAAATTGTTAGGTTCTGAATATACATTAAATGATGAGATTAAATATAATGAAGGAGATGTTGTAGAAGTTGTAGTAAGACCTGAATCTATTAAATTTAATTTAGATAAACATGAGGGAAAAGTTATGAAAAGTGTCTTTATGGGGGAAAACCATGAATATGAAATTATGTTAGAAGACCAAATTATCGAGGTGTCTTTAAATAATCCCCATGGAAAAGAGATAAAAAAAGTTGGAGAGAATTTGACCTTTGTTTTTGATGAAGAATCCATACATATAATATAAGAAAAAAGAAAGTTTAAATTTAAAAAACTAAAAAATGATCTCTGTATTCTACAGAAGTAATTTTTTAGTTTTTTAGTTGTTATAGTATATAAAAAATCTATAAATTAGAAATAAAAACTATGTCTAATTTATAGATTATAATATAAAAGTTAAATGTTTTTTTATAGTGGTAAGATTTGTCTACCATATTTTTCATTTAAAATTAATCCTGCAGCTTCATAGATTGCAGAAGAACCACATATGATTCCTACATATCCAGCTATTCTACCAAATAATACACTTTCAAATATAAAGT
>Ga0316197_10000116_pt1 | contig 60653 bp, 42 predicted proteins | sample OudBiesiAoxic_MG_FD_204939 | JGI IMG/M metagenome (GOLD analysis project Ga0316197, IMG submission 204939) | Coastal sediment microbial communities from Oude Bieten Haven, Netherlands - site A oxic | ecosystem: Environmental > Aquatic > Marine > Coastal > Sediment | place: Netherlands... | reverse complement strand
ATATGAATAGGGCGGTCACACCCATAAAAATAACACCTATCAAAAGGTAACTCATTGATAACGTATAACGCAATGATGTGCATCTGGTTCTCGTAACCCGCAACAAAAATATCACAGGCTGCACCATCGCGTTTACAAATTCTGTTACCTCGGCTGTTTAATTCAAATGCTGCATGCTGATCGAGTTCAGGTGCCACATCGCCCGGACTGTGCTTTTTAATATATTTAAGTAGTTCAAAAGAGGTGAAACCGTAGGTGATAGTAATTTCACCAAACTGTTTTTCAATAGGTGTAAGTAGGTTATCGCAAAGTTTTTGTAATGCTATTTGTGATTCACTTTGAAAAGATTGGTTTTCACCTTGGTATTCAGTGTGTTTATGTTGATACCAGTTAAGCAGGTTATTGAACATTTGTTTCCTTATGCAGAAAGGCCGTAATGAATTACGACCTGAGTTAATCTAAATAGATGCAAATGCTTTTGCAAAGGGTTTTGGGTGTTTGTGAAAACGTATATGATCTTCAGATTTCAATGCCCGGAGAAAGCTTAATTTCAGTACACCAAACAGAGTATTACAAAGCGATTGCCGAAAGCACTAAAAATAGTAATAGCGTAGCTTTTATTGAGTTTATGTTAGCGATGATAGAGAAAGCATTACGAGAGTTACATCAAAGTAATGATCTGATACTTGATGGTAATGTGGAAAATAACAGCCCCCAAGTCAGCCCTCAAGTTGCCCCCCAAGTTAATGAGCAAGTAGCCATGCTATTAAAAGTAATGTTAGAAGAGAAACGTAAAAATCAAATTAGCAGTTTTAAGCGTGAAGCGTTACAGCAATTATTAGGATTAAGCGATAAAAAATCTTTCACACTACGTTATTTAAAACCTGCTTTGAAAGAGGGATTAATTGAGATGACCATTCCAGATAAACCCACCAGCCGATTACAGCAATACCGACTGACTGTATTAGGGGAAATGGGAAGTTAAGCTGAATACTTATCGTTATCTACTTAGGTTTTATATGACTGGATCGGCTTTAATTTCATTTTCTTGAGTGTGAGAGATTGATTTCAAAATATAAGTTAATGCCATTCCTATTCATGCTTGCTTAAACCTCTATTTTAACGATACCTATTATTTCATCTGTATTTATTCCGTACAAGTTGATCTTTTGATGTTTGAAATTTATACTACTCAGTGATTACGGAATAACTCTGTACAAAAGGGGGCTTCATGGCTACTGCAAGACTTGATATTCGTTTGGATGAAGAAATTAAAGCTAAAGCTGAGAAAGCATCTGCTTTATTAGGTTTAAAGAGCTTAACTGAGTATGTTGTTCGATTAATGGATGATGATGCAACTCAAGTAATTTCTGAACATGAAGGTATCACAGTTGATAAGAATGTATTTGACCAATTCATGGCTGCCTGTGATGAGGCTAAATCACCGAATAAGGCATTACTTGAAGCCGCTGATTTTGCTAAAAATGGTGGGTTTAAGTGAGCTATTCCAAAACCTTTAAAGAATTGGATAAGTTGCTACATGATCGCGCCTCATTTGACTGTGGTGAAAAAGAGTTAAATGATTTTATTCAAACTCGCGCTGCTAAACATATGCAAGCTGGTATCAGCCGTACGATGGTCTTACCTGGGTCAATGCCATTGCCCAATCAAAAATACCCCATTTGTTCTTTTTATAGTATTGCGCCGAGTTCGATTAGCCATGAAGATTTACCCAAATCCAAGGCTAAAAAGTTGCCACGTTATCCAATCCCCGTTTTCCTTTTGGCACAACTCGCCGTTCATAAAGAGTTCCACGGGAGTGGGTTAGGTAAAGTTAGCTTAATTAAAGCATTGGAATACCTTTGGGAAATTAATGCCCATATGCGGGCTTATGCTATTGTTGTTGATTGCTTAACAAAAAATGCTGAGTCATTTTATGAAAAGTTTGGCTTCGAGGTTTTATGTGAAATTAATGGCCGAGTAAGAATGTTCATTCCCATGAAAACAGTTGGGCAATTATTCTGTTAGCAATTAATTAAAAAGCTTAAACACATTGTCACTTTTAACTCAAGTAACACCAGAAGTAACACTTTTAAATTCGAATTAATTTATGTTTTTATATTTCAGGTGGATAGGGTGTGTAATCGAGTCCAGTAGCGGCACCATTTCTCTTTTCCAGAACATCCTTAGATACCTCAAACATACCATGACGCACTATAAAATCAGTTTTTCATTAGGCTAGTTAATTCGATAGCGCCAGAAAACGCTTAAATTGTAGTTCTGAAAATGCAACGAGCACTAACCATTGGGCAACAATAACTCGCAGATTGAGAAGGTGACTGAGTGCCAATAACAAGTAGCACTTGATGACAGCTTTACTTTTGTGGTGAACTTTATTTTATTAAACCCATAATAGTAGGTGACTGGATTGATATAATACCAATCTGGATAAGTAAATGGTCTAAAATTGCGTAGGAAAAATTAATGAGAGCAAGGCGTTTGATTGAGCAATAGCTGGCTATTGGGATTGAAAACAACGAAGTTATCGTTAATTTTAACCAGCAAGATTGATCAGATATTTATCTCGATTGGTATAATTCAGGTTAAAAATTCAATTTTAGTTAAGCCACTGTTTGCTTGTTTTTCGATGATGCTTTACCAATAATTCAGTAGGTTAGTTGTCATAATATTCTCTCATTTAAAAAGGAAAGCATGACAAACCCAGTGCATTATTGATATGTGGGGTTAATTAGGCGCTTACTTTATAAAGAGTATTCAGTGATTACCTGGTTAGAATTCTCATCTAAAGGAAATGTTCTAAAATTTATCATTTAAATAATTAATTTTATAATTTTTTCAATAAGTTACTGATGTTAGTATTTTATATTAATTCAGTCCCACCTTCTTTAATCTCATTTCTTAGATAAAAAATTGCGTAAAAAATGCATCGTTATGTCACTGCGCTTCACTGCCTCTTTCCTACATTATTATTCCATTAGCAAACTTGCTAAGTAATTTAAAACCTCAAATTATTAAGGGACAATGATGAAAATTTTTTTAAATAACAAGTGTAAATTAATCCTATCTACTGGCTTCGTTGCATTGATGTTAACAGGCTGTGGTTCATCAACTCAAGAGGAGCAACTTACTTGGCTAAGTGAATGGGATAGCCAATATGAAGCAAAAATAGAAATGGTGAATGTTTGTTATAAAGAAGCGGGTGTACATAAAGGTACGAAACGCTTATCTAAAAACCAACAAGAGGTGATTAATAAGTGTGAGTTTGCCTATATCGCTGAGCAGGCTGATAAAGATGGTATTTCACTGGAGTTAGAAACCTTAAAAAATAACGTGATTCAGTTCTAAATAAAGTTATCAAGAGCCAGTCGCTCCCTGTCATGGTTTTCTTGATCAATATTATAGGTAGGTTGCATAAATCTAATTTGTGTACGTCACCCGAGTATATTCACATTAAATCGCAAGCTAACATTAATAAGTCATTAGGCTTGCGATTCAAAATTATATTAATGACGATTTAAGATTAAAAGGAAACCCTATTATGACCATTAAAAGCAGAGCGGTTGAAATGGCGAATGAAGCACAAAAACGAGCAGAGAGTTTATCAACAGAGTTGAAGCAATCACAGTCGCTGGATAAGGCAAAAGCAGCTTTCGATGAAACAGCAGAAAGGGTATTAAAAGCAGATACATCAAGTATTAAGTTAATGAACTTCTTTGCAGTGTGTAGCTTATGTAGCTTGATGTTTAGTAGTTTATTTACGTTCGGAGAATATTGGGGCAATTCATTTTCATTGAGTGAATCAACACCCGCATGGCTCTATATCATTGCAATTGTGACACTTTGTAGTTACTTGCTTGGTGCAAAGCAAGCTGTCTCACGCTGTTTGATCTTAGTGTTGCTGGTGGTAATTGGCTGGCGTTTTTATGAAGTGATTTCTGAATCGGTTATTCATTCTTCAAGTCGTAGCAGTGACAATTATAGTTTACCTATCGATGAGGTTGGTTTTGGCTTTTATCTATTTATGGGGAGCTTACTGATGGTTATTATTACTATGCTGAAACCTGGTTACCAAGCTAATACTTTGTTTTGGGGAAAACTCATACAAAAATAAATTGATACTCTGATGTGAGTTACCATCAATGGATGGTAACTCACCTTTATTCATGGAGACTGTCATGCAATTTAAACCGCGCAAGCAACATGTTTATAGTGCCCTTAACCGTGTCGGTAACGATTATATTGTCGGGGATATTCACGGGCAGTTGAAGCAACTTTTTAAGCAACTGGCCTCTCTTAAATTTGATTTTAAATTAGATAGGTTATTTTGCACTGGTGATTTAATTGGTAGAGGTAGCGACAGCATTGGTTGTTTAAATTTATTAACTGAGAAGTGGTTTTATTCGGTAATGGGAAATCATGAGCAACTTTTTATAATGGGATTTAAATCATCTAAATTTTGGGACCATTTAAAATCAGACCATGGGCAATGGTTAACCGACAACTTAGATCGCTTTGATCTGCTGATGCGTTGGAAAACGCTGATTGAAATAGCGATGCCATTAACGCGTACCATTGAAGTGAATGGCTTAACAGTCGGTGTGTCACATGCATCTGCAACGCGTGATTGGTCGACATTACAAAGCGGGACTTTATCAGACGATGATATTTGGCAAACCTTATGGAGTCGACCGTTGGCAGAAAAAGGGGGGGGGTTAACCATCGATTCTGTTGATTATGTTGTACATGGGCATACACCCGTGCAATCGGTTGTTAACGTGAATAACCGCTTTTGGATAGAGACTTACTCATCAATTAATGAACTCTGCATACTTAATCTTAATGAATTGAGCATTAGCGAGGTAAGTTAACATTAATAGTTGGAATAACTAGAAATAATCAGAGAAATAGATGATGATTCATTTTATTAACGATGAATATCAAGGAGTGTTAGGTGTCGATAAAAGAGTTAGATAATGCAACTGAATTATTGATTGGTTGGCAGAATAGGGATGAAAGCAAAAGTAAGGAGTTTCTTGAGTACGCGTATCAAGATATTCGTGCAATTGTGGCTAAATATCTGCAAAAAAAACAACCTAACGAAACTATTTTACATGATGCCTCTATTACTGAGCTTGCTAGTGAGTCGATTATCAAATTACATCGCTGGCGAAATGATGAGTTACCCTTTGAAAGTCGTCACGATTTTTTTGATTATATTCGTGTGTCTGTTTGGCACCTTTTATTTGGTAAACCTCACCAATCATTGGTTAATAAACAACAGTCAAAACGAGATTTTTTAGCTTCTGAAATAACAAAGGTCATGGGGCATCAACCTAATTGGGATGAGAGTATCGACCTTGTCAATGCATTAGACCTTCTCCGTGAAAACCACCCTAGGCAGTCAGAGGTTTTTGAACTAAAAAACTTTGCCATGATCTCACATCTACAGATTGCAGATATGCTGTCGATATCAACTCGAACGGCGGATAACGATTTAAAGTTTGCAGTTACGTGGTTAAGAGCAAAGTTAGTCGAATGATAGATATCGTCACTTTGTATACAGAGCTTTGCAGTTTAAGCCCCGCTGAGCAGCAGTTACAATTATCTAAACTTAAAAACATCGACTCAGCTAAGGCTGAACAGTTAGAAAGGATGTTAAAGGTTGATGATATAGCTCTCTCTAGTAGTGAATTAATATCACAGCAAGTAACAAGCTCAACCCACGCGTCATGGCAAACATTCATCGCCCAGGAGGTGATGGGGTTTAGGATTAAATGTTTACTTTCGGACGCTGGTGGAATGGGATTAGTTTTCCATGCAGAACAAACTATTTCTAACCCGTCTCAGACAGAAAATGAAATTCATAAAGCGGCGGTTAAAATCCTGCGCCGTGACACGTTAAATAGTCACCAACAAACTGAGATGTTTTTTAGTGAAGCATCAAGTTTGATGGCATTAGATCATCCCAATATTTGCAGTATTTATGGTGTATCTGAAGTATTAAATCATGCTTGTATTGTCATGGATTATATCGATGGTGAATCCTTAGATTTATGGTTTGTTAATAGTAAGTGCAATCAGAAACAAAAAATAGATGTTTTTATGCAACTCCTCGAGGCCGTGTGTTATTTGCACCGTCGAGATATTTATCATGGTGATTTAAAACCACAAAATATCATTATCAACAACCAAGGTCATTTGGTGTTGATAGATCTTGGCCTAGCTAAGAAGTTTAAAACGAGTGCTAAAGCTGATAATAGAGAAACCATTAAGGCATTCTCAAAGAATTGGAGTGCACCTGAGCAAATAGCAGGTGAACACTGTGAAGCGATGTCGGATGTTTATTCATTGGGAGCGATTCTGTTTTATCTTTTAACCGGCAATCAGCCTGAGCAAAGAGATTTGCAAAAAATTAACAATAAAGAGCTACATGCAGTGTTAAGTAAAGCGCTTGCTGTTAAGCCTGAAAATAGATATCAAGATGCTCTCCAATTCCGACGTGTATTGCAACAATATCAGACCGGCTTTCCCATCGATGAATATTCAATGACCCCCGTTTATCAGTTCAAAAAACTTATATTTAGGAAACCATTTACTTCTCTTGCTTGTTTGCTAGCACTGTATTCAGTTATTAGTAGTGTATTGTTATTTGCTAAGCTGTAATAACGAGTAAACTATGCATGGGACTCTATTTTCTCGAATGAGCAAGTATTTTATTAAGCTTCAATTGATTGATAGTTGATGTGGATGGGCGATTTTTCAGAATGAGTTATACTGATAATTGGTTCTGTTGCGTGAAATTGACATCTTGAATAGGTTTTTAATAGTGGTGCACTAAATAGTTATTCACCTGTTTTAAAATTATAAACAGTGAGTATATCTTCTTGTAATATTGCTGTTTTTTCTCCACAACTTGATAAATTTAAGTAAAGAATTTGGGGGGGTACTCTTCACAGGAGAGGATATGCTTTATGACTTTACGCTTTTTAATATCATAAGTGCTGATCTCACCATCAAAACAAGAACCGAGTACAAGATGTTGTTTGTGCCTGTTATAAGCGATTAACATCGATTCCAACTGGCTATTATGGGATGTGAAGATGAATTCAACATGGTCCTTTTCTAAGTCCCATATATTGATAATCGGAGAAAGGTACCAGTATTTATCGAAAGTAATATAAATAATACCAATTACAGTAAATAGCAGATCTATTTTAGTGGTAAAAACAACTGATTTCTACGTTGTAAGTTTCGAAAAGGGAACAACCATTTAGGTCAACTTTCGCCTTGAATTAAGCTGTTTTTCCTGCGAAAAATATAAATCACATAATTGATATAACAAGGTTTTCATCTTCTGTAAAACTATCACACCGATGGTAGCTACCCAAATCCTCTCTCTGGAATTACACTTGTTGTGTTTCCAAATTGAGTATCTTAATAAGAAATTGATGTCTGAAGTGATCAAGTACTCCTCTAAATGAACAGGGATTTTATGTAGGTGTAATTAAAGCTGCACTGTCAATGTTATAAAGAGAAAGTGAGAATCGCTTTCAATCGTACTGATTATCTTGAGTCTATGCTTAATCTCATATATCAATACCAAAGGAATTAATAAAGTGCTCATTCTTGCTGGTTAAAATTATCCCTCACTACGTTGTGAGTTTTATTCCTAGCGCCACTGCGTAGGCAAATAAAGCTGTTCAAAATCGTTCCATACGATTTTATGAAGTGAGAACAACGATTAAAGAATTAACGTCTTTAATTTAATTCTCCGAGAGAGGATTAACGCAGTTAATCTCTCGAAAGGCTGCAACTCACGCCTTATTAGTCATCATTTTTCCTACGCAAAATCTGAACACCTATTAAACCCAATTAATGGTATAAGAATAAATCACCAACATTTGTAAAATTACTTAACGGTATATTTAAGCAATACCTCATTATCTAGAACAACATTGCTAGACCAGATAAATTTTGCGCCCGCACCTGAAAATTTATCAATAAAGTTCATATAAGCTTTTTTGTTATTAACGCCAATGGCTTCTTCTGTATAAGTTGTCGCTTGTGGCCAATGACTGTAATCAAAACCTTCTTCTTGCCATTTTTCAGGGATTAGCCAATGAATCGCATAAGCATCTTTGCCATCATCTGTTCCTTTTGTGGTGCAACTACTCGACAGTCTTGCGCTATTTTTTTCGTTTAAACAGCCAAGATTGTATATTGGCGCTGTGTAATAAGTCTGTGCTTGCCAATCCTCATTAGTGACAGTGCCATCACTAAAACTCGCAATAAAACCACCATCTCCAGCATGATATTTTTTACCCTGATTGTTTTCAGTTCCCAAGCCAAGGTTTTCTTCCCAGTCCACTAATTTCAGAGCAATATTGTAGGGCTTACTTACTTTGAATTTTACAATACTGGAATTAAATGGGGTAAAAGGTACGGAGTCTACTGCAATAAATTTACCGTTAATATAAAGTTCAAAGTAGTTATCTGCAAAAATATAGCCAGTAATGATATCACCATCACCATCAGCATCAATTTCTACAATAGGCACACTATCAACATTAACCGCAGTAATACTGATCGGTGTAATTGCAGCACACTCTTCATATAGATCGACAGCTTTAGTCGCCGTTGAGTATTGATTACTTGCTGGCACTGTCCAAACCGAACCATCACTAGCGGTTATTTCACCAATTCCTGCGACACGGCTGTTGCCATTTTTGCACTCAAAAAGATTCGTTACAACGGTTTTTGCTGCGCCCTGAGTGACACTTCCTGACCCCGCATAGATAATATTAGCTTTATCACCTTCAGCACACCCGACCACAGAATAAGTTATTACGACCGTCAATCCGACAATAAGTGTTTTACGAGAAAATCGATTCATTTGCTATTTCCTTATTTAGATTAAATTAAATACTGTAAATAAAAATACCTGATCTCCTTCTGGTGGTGCTTTATAGTGACTTCTAAACTCACTACATTAAAACCGAACAATAAACTTACTCGACAATAGCTTATTCTTTCGTAAACAAGTATATATCTGATAGCCATTAAGTTATTGTAGTAAGCATAGCTAAGAATTTTCAATTAAAGAAACCTGTCTAGGCCTATTTTTAAAAAAAAGTGAACAGACGTATTAAGTAAAAGTAGTTATTCTTTATGTCGCTTATCACACGAAAGCAGGTTGGCGTGCTATCTCTATAAAAGGACAATAAGTACTTCATGCTACTTTTGTATATAGAGAAATGTGGCAGGTCTTGCTAATCGCATAATTTGACTATTTAGTCTGAAATTTTACCGCCTAGCCACTTAAGTGAGGACTTGTGTAAAGAGGGATACTGTAGTCACGATAAAAACAAACGAATGTAAATTGCAATAATTGTTAATCCTATTCTCTTGCAACATCGAGGCGAACGATAAATATCGTCCTGTAGCGCAATATACCAATTTCATTAATTTAATGTTCAAATGTTGCGCCGCATAAAGTCGTTAGTTCAAGGCACAAGTTACTGTAATGGAGAGCCCTTAGCAAAACTTGTAACAAAAAATAACGTCTTTTAACCAGCAAGAATGATCAAGTATTTATTTAGATTGGTATAACTTGCTACTACAATACACCGGGTTTTAGCGGTATCAAATGTACTTAACAGCAACACTTATAATAAATCGATTACTTATTCTTTGATGATGTAAACATTGTACTTTCCGGAGGTATCTCTTTCTTTCCAATCGGCCTCTAGTGCCAAGAACTTAACATCTGGATGAAATTTATCAATTAAACCGACTTTATTTAAACTTTTAGCATGTGTTTCTATTTGATCATTTAGTGACCAACTGGCACCTCCATCAGTTGTTTTATAAGCCATAATTTTAGAACCAGATTTTTTATAAGCGATAAACTTATTCGCTCCTACTTTTTCAATCATTCTCAAACTTTTACCGCTAGCAATATTCACCGAAATCCATTCACTCCCAGTCCAACGTGCCCAGCTAAAGTATTTATTATTACCTATTTGACGGCTGTATAATAATACTGGAGTACCCCTATCTGTATAAGAGGCTGTAAAATCATATTTAATAGCATGCTTATTATCACTATCAATTTCACCACTATCTAAAACGAGGCATTTAACTATTTCATGCTCATCAATAGTACTACCCAAATTATTACCGGCTACATCGCTCCAACTGTCTGTTTCAGGGTAAAAGTAGGCAAAATACACATTCTTATGGTATACATCGTGTTTATTTGAAGAGCCACCACCCGCCATTGTCCATCCAACTAAAAATCGCTCTGGTATATCTCCATGTGCAGGTTCATGTGTAAAACCGTCATTATAAACTTCATTCAAGTTAGAAGGCATCGCATTTTGCGTATCAATCACTCTGACAGGTTTTGTGAAAGTAACTCCATTATCAGATGACTTAATCATCTCTAATGGACGATAATCCATTGCTTCATCGGTTGTATAGCGATAAAAAATATAAACATCACCATTAGAAGCTTTATTCACTAAAGGATAAGTCGCGTGTATTGCTTCATTGCCATTTTTAATTTCTTGATAATGCGTGCTATCCCACCCTGCTATAGTATGCGCAGAAGGCGAAATAGATTTATATAGTCGACTATTATGTGCTGAATTAACAACGATTAATTTTCCATTATTTAATTGGGTCATTTTAGGATAATTATGATGATCTCGTTGTTGCTCAGACCAATCATATTTAAAAAAATCATCATCAGGAATTTCTCCAATTATTTTAGAATCGGACCATTGACGATTGCTGTGATCATATTCTCGAACATAGGCATTCATTTTTTCGCCAGCCCAAGTCACCCAAGTTTTATTTGCTGTCTCATTATAAATGCCAAACCCGGTGCCTCTATCAGAACTTAAATTATGATTACTTGCAATGTTGATTACTTTTTCATTTGATGCTTGAACCGCAGTTGGAATTGATACGCTTTTAGTTGCTTTATTTTCGGTACTTGCGCATGCAGTTAACAGTGGAATAAGCAAAAAGCTCATAAGATATGGTTTCATTATCGTCCTTAATGTCGGTGTATTGAAAAAGAGCTTACTATTTTCTAATATCACTATTTTAGCAAACAATAGTTGGTCGTTTTGCTTTGGATAAATGAATTTAGTCACAGATTTTTAGCTTATTGAGGAGTTTTGTTCCTTGAATGACTTAGAAACCTACAAAAAGCTATTAGCGCAGGGCACAGTGAGCACTGTATTAATTCCTTTGACATTAGGGGGTGTTGGCGGGGGGCAAGAAACAGTGGTAATATCTTTATTTACCGATAACTAAAGAGGCAGCTCATTGACTCCATTATTAGACCGCGACGTTCATCTATTTGACCTTGATAATACATTATACTCTCCTAAAAATGCCATTTTAGAGCAAATTGCTCCTAGGATGCGTGCATTTATTAGTAATGAACTAGGAATTTCAATGGCGCAATCTAATGCACTGTGTGACGATTATTATCAACGTTATGGCGGTACGATAAGAGGTATTCAACTACATTACCCTAGTGTAGATCTTAATAAATTTTCTGAATTCTCTCATCAAGTTAATCTAGATAAAGTTGAAAAAGCAACAAAACTTAAAGATGCCTTACATGCATTTAAAAAATCGCGTTATGTATTCACCAATTCGCCGCTGCCTTATGCAACAAGAGTGTTAAAGCATATCGATTTATATGACTGTTTTGATGGTATCTTTAGTGTGGAACTTACGGGTTATCAAATGAAGCCTGATCCACATGCTTTTAATACCATTTGCCAACATTTTGGTTTTGAAGCTAAAGATGCTGCTTTTTACGATGATCAGGAATCAAATATTGCCACTGGTAAAGCATTGGGCATGCGCACAGTATTAGTCAACAGGGCTGATATTGATAAGCACGATGCCTGCTATAAAACAGAGGATCTCCCTCAATTTGTCGCTTCTTTAATCAAATAAACATGCTTACTGATTAACATTACTGCTATTACGTTATGAACTTGAGGTAACAGCATCTATCTTTTGCTACGCTGTACTTTTATGTGTTGGGACTTTAAATAGGATGCCTTTTATATTTAGTATAAATAATACAGGTGCGCATAATTATCAGTTCTATAGATTAGAATAATAGTTAGTTGCATTTAATCACAAAAGCTAGCTATTTTCCCCTCACACTCCATCATTATTCTTCTACAACCTCTGAGCACATATTATGTGGAATGTTATAAATCTTATTCATTAATTGGATAGATTTTGAGTATTCAGGAGAGCGCTTTGTGCTTTTCTAAATGAGAGTTCTCCCATTTTAGATCGTTAATAGCATGCAAATAAAGTTAGAAATGCTTTTGTTGGTATTTTAATGCAATGCATTTTATATTTTTATTATATCTAGGAGATGTAACTGCCAATTTATGAAGTATACCTCTGGTTGAAATCAACATTTCACAATAAATTTCTTATGAAACTGTTTCATAGTGCAGCTAAAGATAAGGAAGCTTGTCATAATTTATAGTATCACTTATCCAATCTCGAATATATTGTGACATGTGGCATATTGTTTTTAATATTTTTCCGTACTATCCACCTAAGCTCATAACGAGCAGTAAGGCGAACTTTTTATTCTCATAAACAATGTAAAAACATGCGTTAAATTGATTTGTAATTTGTAAGCCTAAATAAATGATGTTCTCGATTTCTGTAGGTGGTGTTGTCTTTAATGCATTGTTCTATAAGTGATTAAACGTAAAAATAACCTGTAACTATTTAAGGATAAATAATGAATTTTAAAACGCTAACATTATCAAGCGCAATTTTACTTGGTTTAGCATCGACAGCAAATGCGTCGGATGCCGATATTCGTTTCGATGGTTTTCCTGATTTTGATAGTAGCTTGAAAGTATTATTGCCAGATTTTGAAAAAAAGACTGGGATTAAAGTTGATTACTTAATGAACAATCATGGTGATCATCATACAAAACTAACTACTAATCTCGCCACCGGCTCAGGTGCTGGTGATGTAATTGTTGTTGATGTAGAAAAAATAGGTCCTTTTGTGGCATCAGGCGGCTTAGTTAATTTATCTGAAAAGTATGGTGTTGATAAATATGAACAGCGATTTGCCCCTTATGCTTGGGCGCAGGGTAAAGGTGCTGATGGTGGCATTTATGGTATCCCTGTCGATCTTGGCCCTGGCGTGATGTATTACCGTACAGATATATTTAAAAAAGAGGGCGTTAAAGTTGATGCCGCAATTACTGATTGGGATGCTTATATTGAGCTAGGTAAAACACTCAAGAAAGATAATATCTTTCTGATTGCTTCAGCAGCCGATGTCGCTCAAGCGATTATTTTTACCACAGTACCAGAGGGCGAAGGGCTTTACTTTGATAAAAATGGTAAATCTGTAGTTACTTCAGATAGGTTTGTTAAGGCATTTACTGTGGCAAAAACAATCCGAGATAACGGTTTAGATGCGCGAATTACTGCTTGGTCTAATGAGTGGTATGAAGGTTTCCGTAACGGTACCTTCGCTACGCAACTTTCGGGAGCATGGCTACTGGGTCACCTGAAAAACTGGATTGCACCTGATACAAGTGGTAGCTGGGCGGTTTCTAATCTACCTGATGGTATTTATGGTAGCTGGGGAGGCTCGTTCTTATCTATTCCTAAGCAGTCTAAAAATCCAGATCAAGCTTGGGCATTGATCGAATACATGACAACTAATGCGGAAGCTCAACTTACTGCATTTTCAACAATCGCAGCATTCCCATCAAATATAACGACATACGATGATGCACTTTTTGATCAGCCTATTGAATTCCTTGGTGGACAAAAAGCACGCCAAGTATTTGCTGAAGTGGCTAAAAATATCAAACCAGTACAACCAGGTAAAGGCGACCATGTTGCACGTTCGATTATTTTAGAAAATGCATTGATGCAGGTTCTTGACGAAGGCAAAGATATTAAAGAAGCACTTGCTGAAGCTGAACGTCTAATTCAACGCCGTACGCGTAATATGTAATTTGTCGTACTTTGAAGGTGCCTATGTGGCACCTTTATTTAAGAGGTTATTAAAATGAACACAACTGTACAGCCAGCATCATCAGGAACGGAAAATGAGGGGAAGCCAGGCTTTAATTGGCATACTCTTTCTCCCTATGGTTTTTTATTGCCATTTTTAATTATTTTCTCCGTGTTTGGTGTTTTCCCATTACTTTTTTCTGTTTTCCTCTCTTTTCATCAATGGAATCCAGTGGAAGGGCTTTCAGCAATGGCATATGTTGGTACTGAAAATTATTATATCGCGTTAACTGACCCTTGGTTATGGCGTTCTTTAAAAAACACTTTTTGGTTAGCAATTACTTCGGGTCTGGCTCAACATTTGGTTGCGATTCCAGTTGCTTATGTCTTAGTGTCGATGAGTGATAGATTGCGCCATTGGCTAACATCGGCATATTTTTTGCCTTTTATAACGTCAACCGTAGCGGCATCATTGATCTTTTTTAATATGTATTCACCTAATTCAGGAATTATCAACCAAACACTGATTGCGCTTGCTGATTCATCTTATCTTGGCTGGGCATTTGGTTGGGTTAATGATTATCAACCGATACGCTGGTTAGAAAATGCTGACATGCTCAAACCATCAATTGCTTTTATGGTGTTTTGGAAATACACCGGTTTTAATATTGTTTTATATACAACAGGTTTAATGACCATTCCTAAAGAGATACTTGAGGCTGCTCGCATGGATGGTGCAAACGCATTTCATCGTTTTTGGCATATATCTCTGCCGATGATTCGTCCTTTTGTATTCTTTGCAATCACCATGACAATTATTGGTAACTTACAGTTATTTGAAGAACCTTTTGTTCTAACACGTGGAAGCGGCGGAACTGGGCAAGCGGGATTAACTATCTCAATGTACCTTTATAAAGTGGGTTGGGAATGGTTAGAGATGGGTACTGCATCTGCAATATCATGGTTATTATTTGCGTTGATTGCTTTCTTTACCACTATTCAATTTATCTTCTTTGGTAAAAAAGGGTTGCAGGGACATTAATATGAAAACATTAGCATTTTTAAAACCAAGTCAAGAAGTGACAACATTTTTAACCAAAGTAGCAATGGTGTTACTGGCAACTGTGTTGATTCTTTCTGCCATTCTGACCGTATTCCCATTTATATGGTCAGCAATTTTATCAACACGTGATAGAAGTGAAATATTTAGTACCACTATCAGTTTTGCATTGGGCGATAGTTTAGCAATCAATTACCAACGACTACTTGAGATAATGCCTTTTTGGCAGGCGATGTTTAACAGTATATATGTCGCTTTTGTTGGTACGACGATCTCGTTGTTATTTTGTAGTATGGGCGGATATGCATTTGCAGTGTTTAAATTTAAAGGCAAAAGCTTCCTATTTGCGATGCTGGTTGGCTCGATGATGATTCCACCGGTATTAAGTTTAATACCTTATTTTTTAATCGTGCAGTTTTTAGGGTTGTTAGATAACCATATCGCGGTGTGGCTACCCTTCACCACGACACCGTTTGGTATCTTTTTGATACGACAGCATGTTGTTTCATCTATTCCTAAAGAGTTACTTGAGGCGGCAAAATTAGATGGGGCTGGTGAGTTTAGAACCTATTGGAGCGTGGTATTACCGTTAATGAAACCGGCATTAGCAACACTTGCGATTGTACAGTTTGTATTTTTCTGGAATATGTTTATGCAGCCTTTAGTGGTGCTAAATTCACCTGATCAATATGTGATTACTCAGGCTTTACGTAGTGTGCAGGGAATTCCAAATACACCTTGGGGATCAGTAATGCTAGGAACGACGATCTCATTATTACCAATTTTGATCACGTATGTTTGTGCTTCTAAACAGATGATCAGCGGATTGACCTCTGGTGCGGTGAAAGGGTAATAGGAATTAAATGGATGCGGCTTAGCATCGCTGAGCCGATTTTTATCCCAGGTTGCGGTTTTGTCAATTTAATACTGACTGTATGCCCGATGGCTTACAAAGCAGTACGCGACACTCAAAATATAGATAAACAGAATTAGTGTTTATATAACAGATTAGCAGCATCTGCTGCGGAGAATAAGTAATGGCTAAGGTAATTTTTAAAAATATTAAGAAATCTTATGACAAGGTTGAAGTGGTTAAGCATTTTGATTTTACGGTTGAAGATGGTGAATTTGTCGTATTTCTAGGACCCTCTGGTTGTGGGAAATCTACAACACTGCGTATGTTGGCTGGACTTGAAGATATTACTGCAGGTGAAATATTTATTGATAATCGTTTGATAAATAAGGTTGATGCAAAAGACCGTGATTTAGCCATGGTATTTCAAAGTTATGCACTTTACCCACATATGACTGTCTATGAAAATATTGCATTTGCGCTCAAGTTAAAGGGAATGAGTAAGAAGGATATTGATGTTGAAGTATTAAAAGCAGCCAATATTCTTGAGCTTGAACCACTCCTAAATCGTAAGCCAAAAGAGCTTTCTGGTGGTCAGAGGCAGCGTGTTGCGATGGGGCGTGCCATGGTGCGTACGCCTAAAGTGTTTCTTTTTGACGAACCACTTTCAAACCTAGATGCAAAATTACGTGGCGTGATGCGTGAAGAGATGAAAGTGTTACATCGTAAATTACAGACAACCACCATTTATGTAACGCATGATCAAATTGAGGCGATGACACTTGCAGATCGTATTGTTATTTTAAATGACGGTTATATCGCCCAAGTAGGTACACCAACAGAAGTATTTCAGCTACCTGCTAATAAATTTGTTGCACAGTTTATCGGTAATCCAGCAATGAACATGATAGATGCCTCGTTAGTTGAAGAGTCTGGACAATGGTTTATTAAACTTAACTCATTACGTATTCCATTGCCAGAACGTTTCCATCACCAAGCAAATCAAGACCGCTCAGTTTGCCTGGGGATTAGGCCAACGGATGTCCACCTGCGTGCAGAGCAAATTGATCATCAGCGTGTTTTTGATTGTCCGGTTACAATTAAAGAGAAAGAGCTATTAGGAGCGAGCATTTTATTAAAAACTGAAATTGCTGAAGTACCTTTAGTTGTTGAAACACAAGCTACTGAGGTGATAACAAATCTAGTCACGTTACATATTGATCTAGATAGTATCCATCTTTTTGATGCATCCACTGAGCAATCTTTGGCATTGTAGGGTGTAAATTTACTCCGTAAAGGTTAGCTCTATACAGAAATAATATGTTGATAAACATAAGTATAGATAAGGAAGAAAATGAAATATTACTTATCATTCGACATTGGTGGAACACAAATTAAATTTGCAGTGTTAACCGAGCTTGGTGACATTATTGAGAAAAGTAAAATAGCGACATCAAGCCATGGCGATCAAATTATCACTGATATCGTAGCGGTGAAAACAAAACTTGCTGAAAAATATAGTTTACAAGGGGTCGCTTTTTCAATGCCCGGATTTGTTGATGTGGAAACTGGTTTTTTGAAAACCGCTGGGGCAATTACAGATTTTTTTGGTATAAATTTTAAAGATATTATGAGTGAAAAACTCAATTTACCCGTAGAACTTGATAACGACGTTAATTGCGTGGCATTAGCTGAAAAGTGGTTGGGAAATGCCCAATATAGTAATGATTTTATTTGTATCACTATCGGCACCGGAGTTGGTGGTGCTATCTGTGTCAATGGTGATCTCGTTCGTGGGCATGGTTATATGGCTGGTGAGTTTGGTTACATGCTTAGTAACAATATTTTTAAAGAAGTAGATAAACAGAAAAGTAGCATGAGTTATACCGCCTCTGTCCGAGAAGGGCTCATTGCTAATTACAGTAATCAAAGCCAACAACAAAATGAGTTGACAGGTGTAGATATATACAATTTAGCAGATCAGGGTGACTATATTGCACAGCAAGTGATCAATGAATTCTATCAAAACATCGCGATGGGGTTATATAACCTTACCTTTATGTTGAATCCTGAAAAGATACTTATTGGTGGAGCAATTAGCGCTCGCGATGAAATATTTCCAGCAATAAATAAAAAACTCCAGGAGATTTTTAATGGACATAGTTTAATTAATAAGTTCTTAGTTTCTGATTTTGTAAGGATAGAAAGTACCTACTTTAACAATGATTCAGGTTTAATTGGCGCGCTGTACCACTTTTTAAGGATGAATAAACAAGCATTATAATTCGGTATTTTATGTTCAATTTATAAATAACGTAATAAAGGAGATGTGGAGAATATCGATAAATAACCCAGTTTTTATATGTGAGGCAGTATTCAAAGGAGTGTCTACCCATCGCACATATTATTTGCAGCTTGTCTTTAGACATTGTTGAGTAAACCCAGTAGCAGGATGCTTTAATCCCCTATTGTTGAAAATTTTTGAATTTATCATTCAAGGGATTTTTACGCTCAAAATTTCAGTTTTAGCGTTTATTTTGTTTGATTTTTGTTCTATTTCATCAACAGGTAACCATGGTCAACTGTATATAACATTTGGCTAATAAACTAAATTAAAAAAGTAAAGGAATATTATGAAATTTAAGTTATTACCACTAGCGGCAGCTATTACTACATCACTCGTATCAATGAGCCTTTATGCAGAAGAAGTTACAGCGGTTAAACCTGAGTTAACTCAGCCTGCTGATCCTCTGTATGATCGTCAGCAACCACTTGTTTTAACTGAAGAAATGATACAGCAAGTGCTGGCTAACGTGCCTGATACTGGGTTTAAATTTACCGGTTATGCTCGTTACGGTTTCCATTACAACGATGATATAAAAGATTATGTTGGAGCTGAAGGACAAAAAGCAGGTAATGCTGCTGGTCGTTTAGGAAATGAAGGTAATGGTGGAGAGTTCCAGTTCAATAAAGCATTTATCAGTAGTAATGATGCAGTTTGGAATGTTTCAGTGATGCTTGAACATTGGGGGGATAATGTTGGGCTTAAAAAATTCTATGCGGGGGTTACCAATATTTTTGAATCACAACCAAATGCTTATTTATGGGCTGGTCGTGATTTTCATCAACGTCCGCAACAGGGGTTAAATGACTACTTCTGGATGATGCATGATGGACAAGGTGCGGGTATTAAAAACCTGGATTTGGGCGGTCTGAAACTTGACTTTGCTGGTGTCGCACAGGCGTCTTCAGGCACGGGTGATAGCGGAGTCTATGCCATTACCTCTAAACTTCACGGTATTAGTTTAGGAGAGCTGGGTAGTTTAAGCATTTTAGCTAACTATGGTTTTGAAAGTGATCAATATGATGATAATGGTGTTCAAACGAATCCTGATAGCTCAGATGCATTTCAAATTGGTGCTGCTATCGATAGTAGCTGGTCTATGGGTGGCACACAGTTAATTCTTCGCTATTCTGAAAATGCAGATAATGGAGTATTTTGGAAAACAGAAGACCTAACAGCTTTGTATGCTAGTTTTTCAGGTAACGTGCAAACATCTGATTCATTTAATACTGAGTATTTAGTTGCATATCATGATTATGATGATAAAAGTTCAGAAAGCCGTACAAACTATAGTGCGATTGTTCGTCCAATGATGACATGGAATGATGTACATTCTACGTGGTTAGAAGCAGGTTATTCATTAGTTGATTATGATGAGTCGGATGAAAACAGCGCTTGGAAAGTAACACTATCACAAAATGTTAGCTTTGGTTTCGCGGGCGCACGTCCAATGATACGCTTTTATGCGACAGTTGGGTCGGCTGATAATCAAGTATCAAGCAATACCTATGATGCAAAACAAGATACCCTTGCTCTGGGTGCAATGTTTGAGTCTTGGTGGTAAGCACAAAAGCATTAATAATGTAATCATTGTTACTCGGCTGATTACTGCGTCGCAACCTTTGATTACTTAATTGTGCTTAGTTAACCCTTTACTTATAAATAGCCAGCTTTCTTAAAGTTGGCTATTTTTTATACTAATTAGCAGTGAATTCTACATTTTACTCCGCATAGTATAAAATGAGCCGCACAATAGAATTAAAAAGCTAAGGCTCTGATATTTAGATGGGTTTCTATCTCATTAAGCAGTATTTAAGCTAAGTGAACGCCATAAAAATCGATTATAATTGTGAAAAATAATTCAATTAATGTAAATAGCGATGATGTTATCAAAATAAAAAATAATTTTTAGAATTATCTCAGGGCGTTTTACTGTTGCTGATAGTATTAAGTTAAATTAAGTAGTGAATTGTAAATACGACGCTTTGATAAATGATGCAACCAGACTAGGAAAAACATCAGAATGAATAATACTTTTGCACTTTGGATATTATTATGAATAAAAAAAAATCACCTACCTCCTATGATGTTGCAAAGTTAGCAGGTGTTTCCCCAAGTACAATCTCTCGTTTTTTTAACCGTAGCTCTTTTGTTTCTGCAGATAAAGTGCACAAAATAGAAGAGGCGATTCAGCGCTTACAATATAAACCTAATATCCAAAATAATAGCAATACCAATCAACGCTCAATGACTATTGGTGTTTTAATTCAGGATTCGGTCAGTCCCTTTAGCAGCCATATATTAAATGATATGGAGCAAGTTCTGATAGAGCAGGGTTATTCATTAGTTATCTCTTCAGCACATTGGGATCAAAATCTCGCAGAACATGCATTACAGTATCTGAAAAAAAACAATGTAGATGGTGTTATTGTTGTTACTGGTAATTTAAGTGATCAACAAATAATCACGTTTGCTAAAGAAATCCCCGTTGTTGTCATTGGTTATAATGTAGAAGGAGAGAATGTGCGCTCTATCCACTTAGATCAAGAACTGGGTGGTTATATCGCAACACTTCATCTGCTTCAACAAGGTCACAAGCATATTGCACACATCAAAGGATTGCCGAACCAACCTGATTCAATGGCAAGATATAATGGTTATGTGCGCGCTTTAAATGAATGGGGAATTGCCGTCATGCCGAAATTGGTACGACAGGGGGATTTTCAATCTGAGAGTGCTTATCAGGAAACATTACATTTAATACATAATAATATTAAATTTACCGCCGTTTTTGCTGCCAATGACCTCTCCGCCTACGGTGTTATTAAAGCATTACATGACAATAAGTTAAAGGTACCTGATGATGTCTCTGTTATCGGCTTTGACGATCTTTCTACGTCGAAATACTTTACCCCCGCTTTAACAACATTGAAGCAGCCTATTTATGCGTTAGGGGCCGCATCTGCTCGCACTGTTTTGAATTTGTTAAGAGGAAGAGACCACCAGGTTAAAACTCCACCAATCGATTTAATTGTAAGAGACTCGACACGTATACTAGAAAAAAATGAACGGATTAGTTAACTGTTGTCTCGATGTTGTTCGTTTTTCAAACAAAATGGATAGTAATAATAGTCAGTAATATAGGCTGTATTATAGGGGCAATTGAATAGATCATGCATTCCTATTGAACACCGATTTAATATCTACTTTAGATACTCTATACACAATCACGGTTTACAAGAGCAGATGAAGGTCATAACGCTATTTTTATCCTCAAAAATAGCGTTATGACCAAGTTAATTCATATGAAAACCCTGTTATTTGTAATATTATCAGGTAATAAAATTTTAACGTTTTCAAAAGGGACATTATGAATAACGCATTTCTACAAATATCGCGATCTACTCGCAGCTTGCATGTGCAAGTTGCACGCTCGATCGCACGAAAAATACTCTCTTCAGAGCTAGCACAAGATGAGATAATTCCAAGTGAGATGGCTCTTTGTGAGCAGTTTAATGTTAGCCGAACAGCCTTAAGAGAAGCGGTAAAATTGCTTACATCAAAAGGACTACTTGAATCTAAACCCAAAGTAGGTACGCGAGTAACAAGCAGTGATCATTGGAACTATTTAGACCCTCAGTTATTAGAATGGGTAACTGGGCTTGGAAATAATGAAGATGTTTACACTGAATTTTTAGCACTTCGAAGAGCGATAGAGCCCGCTGCGGCTGCTTTAGCTGCAAAAAATGCTACAGCAGAGCAACGCATTTTGTTATCAGCAACATTCCAAGAGATGGATGATTTAACTAAAAACTTTGATGCAGAGCGTTGGGTTGAAGTTGATATGCAGTTCCATCGTTTAGTCTTTTTGTCATCGGGTAATAGTTTTTACTTACCTTTTGCCAATATTTTAGCAACGATGTTTAAAAGCTTTATTGGACACTCTTCTGAAAAAGGCGGAACCTGTATTAAAGAACATCGTGCTATCTATACAGCGATTATGGCTGGCGATGCCGACAAAGCAAGAGAGGCTAATATCGCACTATTAACTAATAGTAAACACAGATTACCAACTAGTAATTAACCCCATCACTCAAGATTATGTAGGCAAGTAATATAACATTTAGCGCAACTCTGATAATTACAAAGTCGATAATTATAAATAAACGGCTTTGTAATTCATGCTACTTTAGCGTGTAAAGCTCTTCCAATCAGTTTAACCCCTCATCATAAAATAACAAAAATTATAATATTTAACACCTTACATTTATGTGACTTAATGAATGCAAAAAGTGACATCTAGGTTGAATTTTCTGCTATCTATTTGGTATTCAATGTAATCTGATGGGTCCCAATAGTTAGCTGTTACATAAATTTATTCGTTATCTAACTACCCAAATATATATTGCATGATTTACCAAACAACATTACTTTTTTTGCTCTTCTATTTGATTTATAGGCTTAATCATCCTTAAAGACAGATGGTAGGGTATTTCTTTGCACTGGTTAGAGCACAATAGAAATGCATTGATAATAATTTACAATCTAATTTCGTGGATAAATAAAAAATATAAATAACTGTTATATATATTTAAAATACATTAAGTGCAGTGTATTTGTAAATAGCATGATACTTATCACATTGCGGTAATATTATAATACAATTTAAATTAAAACTAATATATCGTCAAATCAAATTTATTAATTAAAGGGTTTCACATTATGGACTTTAATATGCTTATTGTTGGCGTATATTTCTTATTTCTGATTGCAATTGGATGGATGTTTAGAACATTTACCACGAATACCAGTGACTACTTTCGTGGCGGCGGTAACATGCTTTGGTGGATGGTAGGATCTACTGCCTTTATGACACAATTTAGTGCTTGGACTTTTACCGGTGCTGCCGGTAAAGCTTACACTGATGGCTTTACTGTTGCGCTTATTTTTATCGCGAATGCATTCGGCTATTTAATGAACTATGCGTACTTCGCGCCGAAATTCCGCCAACTACGTGTTGTAACGGTAATTCAAGCGGTACGTCAACGTTTTGGTAGCAAAAATGAGCAAGTGTTTACTTGGACAGGTATGCCAAACAGCGTTATTAACGCGGGTATCTGGTTAAACGGTCTTGCTATCATCGCTTCTGGTATCTTTGGTTTTGATACTGAAACAACAATCTGGGCAACAGGTTTAGTTGTACTTGTTATGTCGGTAACGGGTGGTTCTTGGGCTGTTATCGCATCTGACTTCATGCAGATGGTTATCATTATGGCGGTAACGATCACCTGTGCGATTGTTGCACTGAACCACGGTGATGGTATTACTAATATCGTAGCTAACTTCCCTGCTGATTCTTTCTTAGTTGGTGAAAATATTAATTATTTTAGTATCTTTGCTATCTGGGGTTTCTGTATCTTTATTAAGCAGTTTAGTATTACTAATAACATGCTGAATTCTTATCGATACTTAGCAGCAAAAGACTCAAAAAATGCACGTAAAGCCGCATTACTTGCCTGTATTTTGATGACCATCGGTCCAATCATTTGGTTCCTACCAAGTTGGTTCTTAGCATCAACAGGTGTTGATTTAACTGCTATCTACCCTGAAGCGGGCAGTAAAGCAGGTGATTATGCTTACCTTTACTTTGTAGATAAATATATGCCTGTTGGTATGGTGGGGCTGCTTATCTCAGCGATGTTTGCTGCAACCATGTCGTCAATGGATTCTGGTTTAAACCGTAACTCTGGTATTTTTGTTAAGAACTTCTACCAAGTTATTTTACGTCCAAATGCAACGGAAAAAGAGTTAGTAACCTGCTCAAAAATCACCTCTGGTGTCTTTGGTATCACTATTATTTTAGTTGCGTTATTTATTAACTCGCTAAAAGGGTTGAGCTTATTTGACACGATGATGTATGTGGGGGCACTAATCAGCTTCCCTATGACGATTCCAGCATTCTGTGGTTTCTTCATCCGTAAAACTCCCGATTGGGCTGCTTGGGCAACCTTAATTGTTGGTGCTTGTGTATCTTACTACGTTGGTTTCATTATCACTGCTGATGACATTCAGAACGGGTTCAGTCTTGAAACGCCACTAACGGGTCGTGAGTGGAACGATCTTAAAGTTGGTGTTGGTTTAATGGCGCATATCGTTATTACCGGTGGTTTCTTCTGTAGTACTGTATTGTTTTACAAGCCGTTATCTGCTGAACGTGAAAAAGATGTTGATTTATTCTTCACTAATTTAGCAACACCGTTACATAACGAGTCAAATGCACAGCAGCGTCTTGATAATAAACAACGTAAAATGTTAGGTCTATTAATCAGTGCTGCAGGTGTTGGTATCACAACAATGTTCTTTTTACCAAACTCATTTATGGATAGCTTAATCTTTGTATTATGTGGCGGTATTGTACTTGCGATTGGCCTACTACTGGTGAATGCTGTAGATAAGAGTGTAGAGCAAGAAGATGATAATGATGAAGAAGATAAAGAACGATTACCTGAGTTAAGTTAAGTTAAGTTAATAATTAATTCAGTACGTATACGGATACTAGTCATTTTTATTTTGTTTTTTATACAATATTGTGAGTAAGACTTCCGCTCTCTTTAATGCACATAAGGGATAAATAAAAACGCCTTAAAAACAATGTTTTTAAGGCGTTGATTGTATATAAAGCAAAATTTACTTATTTACAATTGCTTAGAAGTTTAGATCAACCAAGATACCTGCAAGGGTTTCATCAAACTCTTTATCACCGCCTGCAAATGATGCAAATCCACCTTCTTTAGTACCCACTTCAGCGTAAATACTTGCGTAGCTATTCCACTTGTAGCGAGCACCTACATACATAATGTCAATTGAGTTATCTTCTTCGTTAGCACCCATGTCTTGATCAATGCGATCCCAACCTGCAGCTAAACGAACCTTAGGTGTGATCATGTATGTTGCATCAATTTCGTAACCATTTAATTCACGGTCATTAGTATCATTTTTTAAGTATGAAACAAGTGCTGCAGTTCTTAGCTTGCCCCAAGTGTAATCAATTTCTGCTTGAGCAAACGTACCTTCAGCACGAACGTCACCGTAGTTAGCTGCAGCTTTATCAGATTCAAATAATTTCGTTTGACCAACACCACCACCAAAGTTAAGGTTTTTAGCAATGTATCTTGCTGCTACTTGTATTTGACGAGATTGATCTTTGTCTTTGCCTTCATAACCGTAAGTACCACTGAACCAAACATTATCAATTTTATGTTCATAAACAATTGACTCAGGGTGAGATGTCCCATCTCCATCAAGGTCACCGGATGCAGAGCCTGCAGCTGTTAATTCAGAGCTATCGATACCTAATGGATCAAATGAGTTTTCTTGGTAACCAAAACGTAATAGACCGTAATCTGTTTTTGCACCAACCCAAGCACCAGCATTAACAACTGGATCTTTTACACCAGACTCTTGCGTCCAATCTGTTTCTGCAATGAATGTTAAACCTTCTGAAACAAAGTATTTGAATGTGAAATCAAGATCATCAAAGTTAGCATCAATCCCACCTGTAGAGTCGCCACCAAGACCTGGATCTTTGTAGATAAGTTTTAGGTCGATATCACCATTCATATTAACTGAAATATCATCAGTTTTAATTAAATCGATACCACCAGCAAAAGCAGAACTAATACCTAGAATTGATGGAATAACAACCGCAAGAATAGCCTTTTTCATTTTAAATTTCCCTATATTTTCAATTTAAAGTTTGTTTTGTAAAACGCGTTATCAAAATTAATTGTTTGCATTTTAAGGTAACAGTGCTTGTGACCACTGATTGATTTGAAGGTTAGCATTGGATTATTTTTGCTGCAAGAGGGGGAACTTTTCATGTTTAAACTTGACTGTGTATCGTAAGTTATTGATAATTGGTGTAATGAAACGTTGTTTCATTATTTTTTGTGATCTTGATTTGTGTTTTTGTCTCTTTTTTTAATATAAATATTATTATTTTTATGTGGTTTTATTGTGTTTTTTGTGATTTCTATCTTGTTTTATTGAAACGTTGTTTTATTTATTTGTGTCTGTTTTGTTTTTTGCTGTGTTGTGATTATTGATTAATAAGGTTTGTGGTTGTTTTATGGTGGCCTTGTAAAAATATAAAGTCACTGAAAAAGAGGTACTATGGATTTATAGAATAAAAAGAGATTGAAGTTAAATATCTATGTTTATGTTGAGTTAATTAAGAGGGGGAGCTTACGGATAAATAAAACCGCTCGATGGGGTGAGCGGCTCTAGAGTTTAAAAATAATTTAGAATTTGTATTTTATACCTAATCGGTACTTAAGTTGTCTGTCTGCTGTTGATGAACTTTGGTCAACATCCCAAATTTCAGCAAATGGGCGCCAGTTTCCAAGTTGGTAACCAACAATTAAACCTACATCATATTCCCAATCGTTACCGTCAAACTGTTTAACATTATCAAGTGATTTAACATAGTTCGCTTCATAATTTAATTTTAGATTTGGTAGTGATTTAACTTTATAGCCACCGGTTAATGTTACTTTTGATTTTTGTGGTTTATTAACTTTGTTACCTGTTTCCATATCAGTATCACCATCTGTTGGATCACTGTAATTTGCAAACTCATGACGGTAACGTAATGCAGTTGTTAAGCCCATATCTGCTTTATAAACCATACGTACTTGAGGTTTAAATGTTGTTTTACGATCCGTCATGGCAATTGGCATACCAGGTTTAAATTCCCAGTGTTTGTTGATTTTATAAGTAGCACCTAAATCTAGCTCTGTTTCAGTAAGCTCAGTATCTTTTAATGTTTTTGTACGATCAAAGCTAGCAAATTTCATTTCAACACCGAGATTTGTCTTCCATTGATCATCGATTTTGAAACCAGTGCTTAATTTAACGCGGCTTGCCTCTTTATGATCAACCGATTTCCATTCATGACGAAAATCAATTTGTGCTGCACTAGCTGCGCTAGCAATAATTGCAGTAGATAATGCGATTGCGATTTTATTACGTAGTTTCATTTTATCTTCCATGTTTTTTGTTAATGCCTAGTGCACTAATCATTTCTATATAATGCGACTGTTTAGTTGATCTAATATGATCACTTGGTCATTTTTTATTAGGGATATTACTGTAATTAAATAGTCTTCCCGAATATTCAGTAAACCTTATCAACACAATAAAGTACTGAAATCTGTATTTTTACCTCAATAACACTGTTTACCAACATCATTGCAAAACAATGTTAATTAAAAATGTAGATTAAGATCCAATCTTTTTATTGGCTTTAAATACTACAAATAGGATACCTAATTTTACGACTAATGTTCTGTGACCGCTCTCTTATTTTTTGTTTTTAAAGGGTGGAATCATTAAAATTAAAATGTATCTTGTTATTTTTCAGTGGTTTGTGATTGTTTGTCGTGTTTCTTTTAGCTTCTTATTTTGTTTTTTTATGTTTTGTAATGCTTGTTAGTCAAAAATAAAGGTTTATTTGTAGTACTTTACTTTTGTTTTTGTCTATTTGAAATTATATCTTATAGAAAAAGTAATATGTTCTCTTTCCTTAAAGGTAAAAATGAGATCTTTATTTAGCGTTCAGTGCTTGGTTGTGATAATGATTCCCAACCTCCCAGAATAATTTTTTTTCAGAGGAGTCGCCTTCATTATCACTCAGGCTGGACCGTTTGATTTTACTTCTTTGTTGGCGAGTAAAAATTTAAAAGCACAAAATGAAAGGCACTATAAGGGCGATTCGGGATCTGCTTAAGCGTTTTTTATAAATCTTAGCCACTGTCATTTAAAATTTTTATATAGGATACAATTGCCTACAACAAACTATTTCAGCACGTTAGAAAAAGACGAAATAAACAAATAAAACTTGTCATTACATTATTCTACGTATTTCAATTCATGATTGCTTTTTTACTCCTATTTCTGACCAATAAATTTCCGACCTTTCTTATTTGTAGTATTTATTCTATATTTTAGGTGGTTGAAGTGTGAGTGAGGTGGGTTTTTTTATTTCACTGTGTTTGTTATTTGTTCACTGTTTTAAAATGCTGTGATATTTATTTTTACCTTTAAAATCAGTGTTCTGCTCCTATTTTTGTTTCTTTTACATTGCCGGGTACTTTTGTGATTGATAATTTTAATATGATTTCAGTCACAGTATTTTAGTATTGTAATACAAATAAGGCCTTACTTATTATATTGTCTCGTTAATTCTAATAACCGAAGGGCTTTAATATGGACTTTAATATACTCATCGTGGGTGTGTACTTCTTATTTCTAATCGCAATTGGCTGGATGTTCAGAACATTTACATCTAATACCAGCGACTATTTTCGTGGGGGCGGTAATATGCTCTGGTGGATGGTTGGATCTACCGCTTTCATGACTCAATTTAGTGCTTGGACATTTACTGGTGCTGCCGGTAAAGCCTATAACGATGGGTTTACCGTTGCAATTATTTTCATTGCTAATGCATTCGGTTACTTTATGAACTACGCGTATTTTGCGCCTAAATTCCGCCAACTACGTGTTGTAACCGTAATTCAAGCGGTGCGTCAACGTTTTGGTAGTAAAAATGAGCAAGTATTTACGTGGACAGGTATGCCAAACAGCGTTATTAATGCTGGTATATGGTTAAATGGTCTGGCAATTATTGCATCAGGTATCTTTGGTTTCGATACTGAAACAACTATATGGGCAACGGGCCTCGTTGTATTATTGATGTCGGTAACGGGTGGTTCATGGGCGGTAATCGCATCTGACTTTATGCAGATGGTAATTATCATGTCTGTAACTATCACCTGTGCGATTGTCGCGCTCAATTTAGGTGGTGGTTTCGGCGATATTATTGAAGGTTTTGAAGCGACGCGTAAAGTTACTTTCCTTGTTGGTACTCAAATTAACTACTTTAGTATCTTTGCATTATGGTCGTTCTTTATCTTTGTTAAGCAGTTTAGTATTACTAATAACATGCTTAACTCATACCGTTACCTTGCGGCAAAAGATTCTAAGAATGCACGTAAAGCGGCTTTACTTGCTTGTATCTTAATGACAATGGGCCCTGTAATTTGGTTCTTACCAAGTTGGTTCCTTGCATCTACTGGCGTTGACCTATTCGCTGTTTACCCTGAGGCGGGTAAAAAAGCGGCTGATTACGCTTACCTTTACTTTGTAGATAAATACATGCCTGTTGGTATGGTTGGTTTACTTATCTCTGCGATGTTTGCGGCAACAATGTCTTCAATGGACTCTGGCCTAAACCGTAACTCTGGTATTTTTGTTAAAAACTTTTATCAAGTTGTTTTACGTCCAAATGCGACAGAGAAAGAGTTAGTAACGTGTTCTAAAATCACTTCAACAGTATTTGGTATCATCATTATCTTAGTGGCATTATTCATTAACTCGCTAAAAGGTCTGAGCTTATTTGATACTATGATGTATGTTGGTGCGTTAATTAGTTTCCCGATGACCGTGCCTGCATTCTGTGGTTTCTTTATCCGCAAAACGCCGGACTGGGCAGCTTGGGCAACACTAATCGTAGGTGGCTGTGTTTCTTACTACGTAGGTTTAGTTATTACAGCACAGGACATTCAAAACTGGTTTGGTCTTGAGCAAGCATTAACGGGGCGCGAATGGAAAGATCTAAAAGTTGGTCTTGGTCTGCTAGCTCACATTGTTATTACAGCTGGTTTCTTCTGTAGTACTATGTTTTTCTACAAACCGTTATCTGCTGAGCGTGAGAAAGATGTTGATTTATTCTTTAATAACTTAGCAACCCCATTGCATAATGAATCAACCGCACAACAAGTGTTAGATAACAAACAACGTAAGATGCTAGGTATGCTTATCAGCGCAGCTGGTGTTGGTATCATGACAATGTTCTTTGTACCAAACCCATTTATGGATAGCTTAATTTTCGTATTATGTGGTGGTATCGTGTTAGGTGTTGGTTTACTGTTAATCAAAGCGGTTGATAATAACGTTAAACAAGATGATAGCAACGATAAAAAAGAAGATAAATTACCTGAGTTAAGTTAGTCTTAACGAGTAGGTTTACTCTCTGATTTAAATCAGAAAAAGGGGGAGGCGTTTATTCGTCTCCCCCTTTTTTATGCAACGATTTTAATATTATTAAAGTTATACCAAAGGAATTAATAAAGTGATCATTCTTGCTAGTTAAAATTATCCCTAACTGCGTTGTGAGTTTTAAAGTGAGAACAACTATCTCCTGCAACTCACGCCTTATTAGTAATAATTTTTCCTACGCAAACTCTGATCACATACTTAATTGAATTGGTATTACATTCATACCAATTCAATTAAGTATGTGATCTAAACTGTGCAGGAAAAACAGCTTAATTCAAGGTGTAAATTGACGCAAAAGGTTGTTCCCTTTGCGAAACTTACAACGTAGAAGTCAGTTGTTTTAACCAGCCCAAAAGCTCAGCTACTTATTCAGATTGGTATAAGGCCAATCTAGCTTATCTTATTGATTAACATCTAAAGGTAGCTTTGGTGCATATGCAGCCATCAGCGCAATGACTCATACATGCACATCAAATAAGGAAGAAAAGCACACAAAAAAGCCGTACATGACAATGTACGGCTTCGAGTAGAAATGCTTGTTTTTAACAAGTTTAGAATCGGTAGTTTACACCAACGCGGTATTTAATTTGTCTTTGATCTGAATCTGAAGCTACACTTGAATCCCAAAGCTCTGCATAGGGGCGCCAATCACCTAATTGGTAACCAACAATAATACCACCATCGTAATTGTAATCTTTATTATCAAATTGACGTACATCATCGTGTGATTTAATGTAGTTAGCTTCATAGCTTAAACGAAGATTGGGTAACGATTGTACTTTGTAGGCGCCTGTCAGTGTTAGCTTTGTTTTTAATGGATCATTTATCTTTTGACCCGTTTCCATATTCGTATCACCATCTGTTGGGTTGCTGTAATTGGCAACTTCTAAGCGGTAACGTAAAGCTGTTGTTAATCCCATATCTGCTTTGTGAACAACACGTAATTGTGGTTTAAGTGTTGTCTTTCGACTGGTCAATGCGATAGGCATACCTGGTTTTAATTCCCAGTTTTTATTCACTTTATAAGTAAAGCCAATATCTAATTCTGTTTCAGTCAGATAGATATCTTCAAATGTTTTGGTATTATCAAAGCTTGCAAATTTCATTTCAAGTCCAATATTACCTTTCCAATCATCATTGATGTTGTAATTTTCACCTAGTTTAAGGCGGCTTGATTCTTTATGATCTACTGATTTCCATTCATGGCGAAAATCCATCGTTGCTGCTGTTACTGCACTTGTCATTAAAGAAGCCGAGATCGCTAAGGCGATTTTATTACGTAATTTCATCATTTTATTCCAGTTCAAGAGTCAGGTCGTAACATTAAAATAATTTATATTACTACCCAGTAAGGCACAAAACAGATACCCGAGAAAATTATGGTTATACAAAATGCGTCATCCTATGCATCCTAATACCAGCTATTTATTATTTGCTGGCGTTAGTATCTTTTCTCATTAAGCAGACTAATTAACGAGAGTAAAGCAGTGACCCATTTGATATAGAAACTAAAACTCCATACCCCTCCTTGGTCTAAAATACTACAAATAGGATACCTAATAATGAGGGTAGATTACTGTGATATTGATCTTACTTTTTATTTCATAATTTCACTTAACTCTATTTACATTTTTTAGTTCTTTATTATCAATATATTGGTTTTTGTTTTTTGTTTTTTTTTACTAAAAAATTACTGTTGAATTGATTAATTATATATTTTTTAAGGGGCGTTTTTAATTATTTGTAATACCAATTTTCATAATTCTGTGGTCATAGCTTGTTGAGAAAAATGATGGGGAGCAAGGCGCATGATTGAGTAATAGCTGGCTAATGTGATTGAATGTAACGCTGCTATTTATGATTTTAACCAACAAGGTAGATCAGATACTTATTCGGATTGGTATAATACTTTACTGTTGAACTTTAAATTGTATCAATCTTGCTTTCGGTAATTTAAGGGGTAACGATAAAAATCATTTTTTTCAATTAGTTATAGTTTTAATTGCTTTAAATTTTGTGCAGGAAAACTAGTTGTGTTTAAGGCGAAAGTTGATGCAATAGAAGGTTAAAGTAGGCATACCAAAGGAATTAATAAAGTGATCATTCTTGCTGGTTAACATTATCCCTAGCTGCGTTTGAATTTTATTCCGAACATCCTATTATCGAAGAGCATGAATGATAAAGATAGGGGAACTGCAAGCAATCGCCCTATATAATATGTTAGCAGTAGCGAGATCTAATGGGTTACGTGTAAATAATAGAATGTTGCTTGTACGTAGTCAGAGGTTGAACCACTGTTATTTTGGTTGTAAACACCGGCTTTAAAATACATGTAATCTTCTTTTGTCTCGCCATCATCATTAACATAATAACCGTTGTAACCACTATTACTCATGTCAACTGTTTTAGTGAGCGTCTCTTTATCATCACGTTTAATACTAACCGTTAGGTTTGTGCCAACTACGTCAATTTCATAACTGAATTTTTCATTAAGCGCGATTCCATCTTCAGGCTCATCAGCATTACTGCTTTTAGAGCCAATTATTTCATGCCACTGCTCAGCATTACCATTGCTTGGTTCATGTGCAAAATATATTGAGCCTTTATCATGACCCGGCAATAAACGATAATAGATACGCACGGGTTCATCACTTGCCGCGTGGATTTGACCTACAATAACTCGACCTTTGTGGCTAGCATCACCGGTTGTTGTAACATGATTTACGGCTAATGTAGCCTTCATATTTCCATCAATAGCACCTGCTAATTGTTGTTGAGAGCTTGGCGCATTACTAAACACCCAGTTATTTTTATTGATTCCTTTTGTATCAATAGAGGTATTTTCTCCGCGTAGCATTTCACGGAATTCTGTACGAGAATAAGATGTACCGGAAGAGGTCTTATACCCACCAACATAGTCTCTAAACACCATGCCGCCATCGTTTATATTGGTCCAAAAATAATCTGTTAATTGGTAATCATCATTTAACTCTGCAACTTTAATAGTGGTTGCAATGTCATCACCTCTATTAATCGGTACACTCAAGTTCCAATTTGATAGATCAAAATTAGAAGCTGGAGCAACTAAAGGGTCCAGTGAATTGGTTGGGAGATCAGATACTGGGTCATCATTCACATCACCTGTGGTATAAGTGATCGTTTTGAACTGAATAACACTGTTACCCTTTTCGTACTGATTATAGGCACCCGCTTTAAAGTAACTATATAGATGTGACCAATAACTGATGCTAAAATCAACTTTCAATTGATTATCTACATTAATGATTAATTGTTCATTACGTACAATAATATCAAAAGCGGTTGCTTGCTTTGAATTAAAATCTGCTAAATAATAAAAGTCATAAGAATCGCCACAATTATCCGAGTAATTGGGGTTGTTTGTATCTTTGCACTCTAATGCGTTGGTTTTAATGACCGCCCAGTAAGCATTAGCGTATGTGAGGTTTGTTGCATCATCGCTACGCTTTTCACCGTCCCAAATAACACGTAATAATGGATGTGATAAAACAGTATCGTCTGTCTGTGCATTTTCGCCTTTATTATGTACTTGAAGTAGTGTTATTTCTTCACCATCACTACTGTTAGCAACGGATTCTGCTGGGTTAATTGGTAAAATCTCAGCGGTTAATCTGTATTGTGTATCTATTAAATTAGACTTAAAATTTTCGATGAAGCGCAGTTCAGAGCGGTTACTATCGCCTTCCATCTCAAAAGTTAACCACCCTGATTTACTATCTATATAAAAATACTCGTTATCGAAATTTGCGTAGTTACCAGCATCAACGACGTCACTTTTACTCCCCGTTAAGGGATCGCTTTGTTGTAAATTAGCGGCAGTAAGCGCAACTTTATATTGAGAATAGTCATAGGGTACACCGTCAAAAGTATTTTCTGGTGTTTCGTTGTTTGGATCATTGCCGTCCTCCGGCAGAGTCGGTGAGTCCGAGCTGCCTCCGCCACATGCAGAGATTGCTAATGATAGGAGTAGGGGAGTTGCTAAATTATATTTCACTGAATGACATCCATTTTCATATTAGTTAATACCAACCAGCATAATGTTTGTTTTTTCTTGTTGGTTAAAATAATAAAGCGTGACGTGTTTATAATCGTAATAAATGACTCTTATCCATCATGCGATTTACTTTATTTTTACTTAACAAGTTCTAATACAAAACGCTGCGGAATAGTATATTAAGTGCTTGGTTATTTTTGAGTTTGCATTTATCAAACCACAATAAGAATATTATAATACAAAATTGATTGGTGATAGTTGAATCTGTCTAGATGATAAATAAAATTTGTTGAAAGTAGATGTGATCATAGTTCTACAAAGCAATGAATATTTAACTAGTTGGTGATGTTTTTATAAGCGAATGACGATAACTAACAAACGGCATTTATCGGTATCAGTTATCGGCATTAATAAATTATTTAGGCATATCTACTTTTTATTATAACCAACATGTTGATTATCTAGGTAATAGAAGGTGGCTTTTACGAAATCATTACCAGCACCTGATTTATTTTGGTTATAGACTCCCGCTTTGAAATACATATATTGGTCTTCATCATCAAAGCCACTACCAGACATATCCCAGGTTTGTATAATGTCGTCTTTATAGTCTCGTTTAATGGTGAGGCTCAACAAATTCCCCTGTACTTTTATTTTATAATAAAATTTTTCACCAAGTGCGATACCGTCCGTTGGGTTTGATGCATTATCACCTTTGCTGCCAATGACATTAATCCATTTTTCACCGCTATTTCTTGGTTCATGTGCAAAATAGATTGAGCCTTTACTATTATTGGGTAACTTACGATAGTAAACACGAATTGGCTCGTCATCATTTGCATGTATTTGACCAATGATAACTCGACCAACTTGATCAGAATCACCGCTCTTAGTGACATTGTTAACCGCTAATGTTGCTTCCAATATACCATCAATGCCTGCCGCCTCATTTTGAGCGCTTGCTGGGGCTGATGAAAACACCCAGTTATTACCCATGCTTTTTGTGGAGGTATTCGCGCCGCGGCTTAACATGCTGCGTAATTCAGTTCGGGTATAACTGGTATTTGTTGATGTTTTTGCACCATCAATTGGACAAATGAATACCATTCCACCATCTGCGCCTGTATAAAAGTAACTTGAATGTTCATAGCCCGCATCTAATGTTTTAGCCGATATAGAAGTTGCGTTACCATCGCTACTTCTTGCATCAGGGACACTAAGATACCAGCCTAATAGGTCAAAATTATCAGCAGGAGCAACGTTATTATTTAAATCAATCAGTGGTAAGTTGGTATTATAAGTTAGAGACTCGTAATGCACGACACTCTCAGTATTTGAGGATTGGTTTGTTATTCCTGCCGTAAAGTAACTGTCTACATTCGCCCAGTTTGAAATATTCAGCAAGTGGAGTTTAGATTCATTCACTTTAATGGCTAATTCATTATCTTCAATAACAATTTCAAATTTGGTTGCGTTAAGCGCATCGAAATCTGTTAAATAATAATAATCGTAACATTCAGAAGGTTTATTGAAGCTATCATCAATACTACAAAAACCTGTGTTAACAATTGCCCAATAGCTATTGCTGTGTTCACCGCGTTGCTCACCATCCCACGTGATTCTTATTAAAGGCGCATATCCGTCATTATTACCCACTTCTAAAAAAGTCATCTGTTGTTCGGTAATACTCTCTGTTTCAGAGTCACTTGCTTGTGCTGGTAATAGTGTTGCTGTTAATCGGTGGTGATTCAAATCATTGGTTAAAAAATTATTGATAAAACGTAATTTAGAGTGGTTATTTTCACCTTCAGCTTTAAAAGTAAGCGCATAAGAGGTTTCATCGATATTGAAACCATTATTAGAGAAACCACTGTAGCCGGAAGCGGTTTTAATAGTAGTTTCATTTTGAATTAAATCTGCGTTGTCTAACGCATCTTGGAATTTTGGGTAATCGTAAGGGAATTCACCATAGTATCGTTTAGAGGAATCGTAATTATTAGAGCCTCCTCCGCTTCCACCACAAGCCGTTAATGTTGATAGTAGTATCATTGTTGTCAGTGTCGGATAATTCATCATTTTCTCTGTAAAACTAATTTGAAGCATAACAGCAGACTGCATCATTTAATGATATTAGCTGTCTGATATTGCGGGAATGCATAGAATAAAAAAAGCCCAGTTTTTACACTGGGCTGATGGCATTTCTTATCAACTTATTAAAAAGTCATTATTCAGCAGTGAAGCCAAATAACGCTGCTCGTGTTGCAACTTCATCATCTGTTAACGTTGAAGTCCAGAACGCTGCATTATCAATCGCGCCCGCTAAGTTCTTCTGTGAAGAGTTTGAGCCTCCACCAATATACACTTTGTCACCATCTTTGGTATTGGCTACATAATCAGTGATTGTTTCTGTTCCTTCAAGTACACCATTCACATAAATTTTTGCTGTTGAATTATCGTAAGTTGCTGCAATGTGGTAATAAGTATCATCTGTAAGTACCGTTGAGCCACTCACTGTTGTTGAGCCAGTTCCATTATAGATTTTAAATTGTGGTTTTGAAGATGATTTACTCACTATCAATTTCCAACCTGTATTAGAATCTGTGTTTTCTAGCAGTTGCAGATCTTGGCCTGCGGCAGCATACATAGCAATATCATCAATATTGAAAGTAATTGCCATCGAAATTACGCCATTAACCGCTGCTAGTGGGTCTTCTGTTCCTTCCATTGTTGTATAGTGGTAACCATATAAACCAGATGTTGTAGTTTGCTCAATATGCACTGCACCATCAGCATTGCCATTTGCATCTACTACAAGCGTACGTGGATTATCGTCACCTTTACTCATTTGTAATACTTTGGCGCCAGCAACAAGACCTGAGTCATCTATTGCTGAGAAGTTCCACTCATAATCGCCCGCTTTTGCGTCATCGGGATCCGTTGGCTCTTCAGGATCTGTTGGTTCTTCAGGATCTGTTCCGCTATCTTCTGGTATGTTTGCATTTTGTGCATCGGTTACTGTTACCGTGCCTTTTATTGCATAACTACTAGATAAAGTATCTGAAGTGAAAGAATCAGAGAATGTTAATGCTGTTTGAACTGTATCAGAATAAACCATAATATCATCAACATAATATGGTGCTTCAGTTGAGGTAACGCCACTCGTATCTGAGATTTTAAAGATGATTTTTTCAACATCTAAGACATTCTGCATTGCATGTGTTTCACTGCTACCTATTGCTATACCATCAAGGTCAAATAGTGCAATAGTTACTTGTCCAGCATCCCATTTGATAGAAACATTTACCCACGTTTCAGAGGTATACTCTAAAGCTGTTCCAATATCTGGCTGTTTATCACTGCCAATTTTAAGTGCACGTAATTTGATAACTGCAGTACCATCAGCTGCATCAGCAGCATAATCAGAGTTAATACCACCCATTTTAAGATCAATCACAGCATCATTTGTGGATGTAGAAGAACCATAAAGGCCAATATAGCTTAGCTTCTCCTCAGCTGCATCGACGCGGATGTTAACTGATAATTCCCCAGATGCTTGAGCTACAGGAAGGTTGAAACGCATTTCTCCCGCTTCAGTCGTTGACTCATCTTGAATCAGAACAGAGTTTAATAATACTTCACCACCTGGATCTGTTTCATCACAATTAACTGTACATGGTTCTGGATCAGGATCAGGTGTTGAAACTGTTTCTTCTGGTGCATCATAACGACAACCAAATGCGAGTGCTGCAGTTAAAGATATTGCTGCTATGCGAGTTATTTTCATTCTATCTTCCTTCCTTGTTTTAAATAATACAATATGCTTTGTTTGAAACTATCTTAGACAATTGATATTCGCCGTCAAAGGTTCAGATACAATAAAATGATCTCGCTCACGTTAACAAATATATAACGCTATAAAACTATGATGTGGACATGTTTGTGGCTAAATAATAACGAAGAAAGCGCTTTAGTACCTTTATTTTCATAGTTTTAATGTTTTTTTGATGAGTTTTTTTCTCTGTGATTTAAAATAAAGCTATTGTATTTTATTTTTTATTGTTAAGTGAGGTAAATCATATAGCATATAATCGATGTTTTTTTATCTAAATAGGTGGTATAAATCATACAATAGGGCGTGGTTTTTTTGTTTATATATTTATGATAATAAATGAGTGCCTATAATTTTGTTTCTATTTTGATGTAGATAAGAGTCTAATCTGCATAAGTATCTGATCGGTCTTGTTGGTTAGATTTCTTTCTAACTCTGTTCTTAATTTTGCAATTAGAAAATTGCAATTTAATTTTTTATGAGCAATTACTTATTCAGATTTGAATTATGCGAAATGTTATAAAATTAATTAATGGAAAGGTTTATTGTCTGAAAGTAGGGGCTTTATAAATGAACGGCTTGAAAAGACCCTAATAGCCTTCATTAATAAACTATTAGGGTACTCGCTTTATCTTCTGTTTTTACGGCTTCTGCGCCGACGTGCTTCTTTTTTCGCTACTTTATCTTCTGCTTGTTGTGCCATCAATTTAACCACTTCAACTTTTTCGACTTCTGCCATATCAGGTGTTTCGACACTGATAGGACCTAATGCACCAGAGCGTAATTCATTGAGTAAAATGGTCGATACTTTATAGATATCAAAATGACCGCCTGCACGTAAACAACCTCGACGTTGTGCAATGGCTTCCATTAACTCATGATCAGTTTCTGGCACTTCCTCAAGCTCATAACGCGCTTTTAAACGATCTGGGTAGTGCTTGATTAAATACTCTGCAGCATAATAGGCGATATCTTCATACTCAATCGCGGTATCTTTAATCGCGCCTGTTACTGCCAAACGATAGCCTGAATTTTGGTTCTCTATTTTTGGCCATAAAAATCCAGGTGTATCACAAAGCATAATGCCACTTGGCAGACGAATACGTTGCTGATTTTTAGTTACCGCAGGTTCATTACCCGTTTTAGCGATGATACGATCTGCTAAAATATTGATAATCGTTGATTTACCAACATTGGGAATACCCATGATCATGGCACGAATCTGTTTATCTTGACTTAAACGATTCGGTAGCATCTGTTGGCATAATTTAGTGATTTGGTGTACTTGTTCGATTTTATTCGTGGTGATCGCTAATGCTTTTATACCTTCCTCTTGCTCAAGGTAATCAACCCATAATGCAGTGATCTCAGGATCCGCTAAATCAGATTTATTAAGTACCTTAATACAAGGTGTTTTTTCTCGAATTGATGCAATCAGCGGGTTTTCACTGCTGTAAGGAATACGCGCATCAACCACTTCGATAATGATATCAACCTGTGGTAATACCTCTTTTATCTCTTTGTGTGCCTTGTGCATGTGCCCAGGAAACCACTGAATACTTGTGCTAGCCATTTGAATTTACTGCCTTTTATTTTTTACTTACACGTTTATAAACTGCTTAATCAGCATGTTTGCATTATTGATAATGAACTTTGTTGTGCATTTTAACTGATGAGAGCGCAGAGATACATTTTATTTGAGGGGTGTACTGTGGTTAGCACTGAGTAATTGCTTGGTTTTTAAAGATAAGGTCGTATTTGTTATGCTCTAGGCTATCACGGCTGATAGAATAATAACTCAATCTCCTCTTCTTTAGGTTTTCTTACGTTAATGAAATCAATCTCTTCAAGTTTTTTTGGTCGACTCTTTGGCAACCGCACGAAAATAATCATCGATGATAAAGGGCTGACCATCGTTGTTAAAAAACAGGTAACAGATATTAGTTGGCAAGCGATGTTATCGCCACCACAGTTTATTGCTGGTTGGTTTGGAAAAACCATCACCTTTAATACGCTTGAACAACAATATGTGCTCAGTAAGCTTGATTACAACTGTGATAAAAAGCAGCAACAGACTATTGAAACATTATGGATTGAAATTCATAAAATCCGTCTGCAAACATTATTAAAAAAGGTAGATAGTGTTATTCGTCGTCGCTATTTACGCCAATCTGCTATCAAAAAGATACAGCTGGTAGTGAACACTGAGTATCAGCGTTGGTTTCCTTGGGCCAAGTCGAGCCGTTGTTTACAACAAACCGGGGAGTTGACGCAGTTATTAGCCGATTATCAGCGTTGGCAAAAATCTGATTTTGATGCCTGCCGTGAAACTTATATTCAGCAACAGTTATCAACTTATCAGCGCTATTTCGACACGGTTGAAACAAATCCATTAACCCCAATGCAACGCCGAGCTTGTATTATTGATGATGATAATAACCTGTTATTAGCGGGCGCAGGAACGGGTAAAACCAGTGTCATGGTCGGGCGAACGGGGTACCTATTAAACAGTAGACAAGCCAATAATAATGAACTGTTATTGCTCGCCTATGGCAGAAAAGCGGCCGATGAGATGGATCAACGTATCAAAGAAAAACTGTCAACGGATAAAGTGTCAGCCACTACTTTTCATAGCTTAGGCTTGACCATTATCGCGCAAGTTGAAGGGACAAAGCCAAATTTGTCACGGTTTGCTGAGGATGAAAAAGCCAAAGCGAAGTGGGTACAAAGTTACTTCGAGTATTTAATAGAGCAGCAGGCACAATACCGTACACTGGTATTAGCGTATTTCAGTCAATATTATTACGTTGAAAAAAATGAGTTTGATTTTAAAACCCTTGGTGAGTATTACCAATATTTAACCGATAATGATGTTCGTACATTAAAAGGAGAGTTGGTTAAAAGCTTTGGGGAGTTGCATATTGCCAATTGGTTGTTTGAACATGGTATCGAATATCAATATGAAGCCAATTATCAAATTGAAGTGAGTACGATTGAACGTAAACAGTATCAGCCTGATTTTTTTCTTCCAGAGTTGAACCTATATATTGAATATTATGGTATTGATGATAATGGTGAAACTGCCTCTTACATTGATCAAGAAAAATATCAGAAATCGATACAATGGAAGCGCGATACGCATCAGCAAAATGGTACGCAATGCATTGAATTTACTTACGCGCAACATAGAGCTGGCACACTTCGACCTTCCCTAAAAGAACACTTTGAAATAAATGCGTTTGAATGTAGCAGACTTTCCGATCAGGCAATGTTAGCAAGGTTACGAGAAACAGGACGTATTACACTGCTTGCTGAAATATTTACAAAGCTAGTCGGACTTTATAAAGCGGCCTGTTTAGATGCAAGTACTGAAAAACAAGTAATTGCAAATGCAGTCGCGCCGCAGCAAACGGAGAAAGTATTTGCGTTACTGACGCCTATAATAGACAAATACCAAGCAACATTAACGAAAGATGGCGAAATAGACTTTGAAGATATGATCAACAAAGCGCTTAACTATATTAATACAGGGCGGTTTAAATCACCTTGGCGTTACATTATGGTGGACGAATTTCAGGATATTTCCGAGCCACGGGCGCGTTTAGTGAAAGCGTTACGCGATAGCAACCAAGACTGTTCTGTTTTTGCAGTGGGTGATGATTGGCAAGCTATTTATCGTTTCAGCGGCGCAGATGTAAGCCTTACCACCGGTTTTTCCGATTATTTTGGTGCAACAACACAAACAGAACTGGATCAAACATTTCGTTTTAATAATAAAATAGGCGAAGTGGCGACCGCTTTTGTTGGTAAAAATCCAGCGCAAATAGATAAAATTATTCATTCTAGAAAACAGGTCTCTGCACCCGCGGTATCAATCTTACGCCGAAGCAGCGGTGGCACTACTACACAAAATCAGCCGTTAGTAGATGAAATGGCAAATGGTGCGATTGATGATGTATTAGCTGCAATCACAACTAAAAGTGATAAAAAAACGTCAGTTTACCTGCTCGCCCGTTTTTGGTTTCAACTACCTAATAAAGGGGCTATCGCAAAGTTAAATCAAAAATATCCGATGTTAACGATACAAACACAATCTTTTCATACGGCTAAAGGTAAAGAGGCTGATTACGTGGTTATTCTTGGGCTTAAATCAGGCAAGCATGGTTTTCCCTCCACTAAAGCGACACCGCCTATTTTAGAGGCCTTACTTGCGAAACAGGAGGATTTTGAACACGCAGAGGAGCGACGTTTATTTTATGTGGCGTTAACGCGTGCGAAGGATAGGGCTTATATCATTGCCGATATGACCGATGCGAGCGCTTTTGTTAAAGAGTTGATTGCTGAGCATGATGTTGAACTGAATGAGTTTGGCATTACTGTTAATCAAGCATTTGTTGAGCAAGTACGTTGTTTAATCTGTGAAACGGGCACGCTAAAACCCCGTGTCGGTCGCTATGGTAACTTTTATTCTTGCTCTCATTTTCCTCGTTGTGATCATAAAGAGAGAGCTTGTGAAAAATGTGCAAGTGTCATGACAAAAAACAGATACCCGGGTTTTAAAACCTGCTTAAATCCGACTTGTATCGATATCTTACCTGTTTGTGAAAAGTGTGGTGCTGAAATGGTATTACGCAAAAGTAATAAAGGGGAGTTTTGGGGATGCAGAAACTATAAAGGTAATGATCCATTAAGCTGTAAAAACGGTATTGATAAAGCACAACTACAATGGCCAAAGATAAAAGTGTAGGTTTTTTCACTGAAAACGCTGGGTAACAGGATAAGGAAATAACATGTTAAATATGAGTTTCGATAAAAAGGTGGTAATAAACACCGAACAACAAGCATGGGTAGCAAGCCCTAAAGCAGGAGTTTGGCGAAAACCTCTTGCTCGAGAAGACGCTGAACGAGGTCATGCAACGAGTATTGTGAAGTTTGACGCGGGGGCGCGCTTTAACGAGCATGACCACCCTTTAGGTGAGGAGATCCTGGTGTTATCTGGCATTTTTTCTGATCACACGGGGGATTACCCTGCAGGTACCTATTTTAGAAATCCCCAGGGTTTTTTACATGCCCCTTTTAGTGAAGAGGGATGTGTTATTTTAGTTAAATTACATCAATTCAAAGAGGGGGATGATCAACATTTAACGATTGATACACAACATCAACCTTGGCAACCGGGTATTGGTGGACTTCAAGTGATGCCGCTTCATCAATATTTAGGGGAATCAACCGCATTGGTTAAGTGGCCTGCTGGTGAAAAATTTCAACCACATCGCCATTTCGGTGGTGAGGAAGTTTTTGTCATAAGCGGTGAATTTATTGATGAACACGGGCGTTACCCTCAAGGTACGTGGATTAGAAGTCCGCATCTTAGTGAGCACAATCCTTATGTAGAACAGGAGACTGTTATTTTGGTGAAAGTGGGGCACCTATAGTTTTTATAAACTAGCTAGGGGCTGTTAATCTTTGCCGTTTGAACCCAGAAGTCAGCATCTGTTGACTCTTTATACTGTGTTTTCGCCTATTTATGTGGAACAACCATACTAGATAGGCTCTGCCTTGAATAAATTGTTGCAAAAACAAGATTGAAAGATCAATAGCCCCTACCAGATGAAAAAGTTTAATTTAATAGTTATGCCAAATTCTGGTTATTTAAGTTAGGCTTTACATTTTCTAATGACAAGCAGTAGAGTTGATGGATAATACCGAGATAAAGATAATTGAGACCCAAAACTGGGTTAAAAATGTGATTGTTAAATACAATATTTGTCCTTTTGCACGTAAAGAGGTGGAGCGTGGCACTATTCGTTATTGTCTTACAGAAGGCAATAACATTGAGTCTGTATTGCAATCGCTATTGGATGAGTGTCGTTTTCTAGGTGAGCACAGCGAAATAGAAACAACACTCTTTATTATGCCCGTTGGTTTTGAAGGGTTTTATGATTTTTTAGACGTTGTGGAATTAGCCAATGAACTACTCGATATAGAGGGTTATGAAGGGGTATATCAGCTTGCTAATTTTCATCCCGATTACTGTTTTGCAGGTGAACCGCAAAACGAGCCATCAAATTATACTAATCGCTCCCCTTATCCGACATTGCATATTATAAGAGAGCTGAGTATGGAGATGGCAATAAAGCATCATCCTGATGTTGATGCCATACCTGAGCGGAATATTGCTTTTGCAAATAAAAAAGGGAATCAATTTTTTGTTGATTTATTAGCAAGTTGCATGCTTAATAAATAATGTAACGTGCACAAGGGCTTATACCAATCGGAATAAATAGCTGATCTATTTTACTGGCTAAAATAACTTATCTCTTCGTTAAAAATTTCGTGAAGGGAACAGCCACTTACATCAAACGTTGCCTTGAGCAAAGTTATTTTTCCTGCGCAAAATTTAGATCACATACTTAATCATCGCATTTTTTGGCTGAGTAATAATGGCTCGAACAAAGCTTTGAACGATTCTAATTGATCTAACGGTAACTCTTTTAGGTACTTAAGAGAGAGGACACACGTTCAAACTTAGCTATAGAGCCTCACACCCCAGTAACTTTAACATTGATACTTTAGCGATAATAACCTAAATGTTTATGGTGAGAATACCTTCGGTTATTTCAAGTGTTAATTGATGAGGATTTAATTTATTTTTTAGTGCATTGCGAGCAATATTAATGAAATCAATATCACGAAACTGTTTAGGGCTTACACTAATAGGCATTTTTCATAATTGATAACTTTCATCCCACGTTTTTAATTGTGCGTACGCTATTTCAAGGGGCCGTATGCAATCATTTTTGAGCTGTATTGCACGCAATAAGAATATGCTAACGTCATGATATGACATATGGGGTAGTTCATGCCGTAACCGGTTGGCTATTAGCAAAATTACAATGTTAGCTGCTAATTATACATTGAAGTCTAATTTGTGATTACTTTACAGCTAGCTCCTTCTCTTTTCCATCTCCTTTCTTCCGCATTGTACTTAATATCGATTACATTAAGTATGTGATCTAAATTTTACGGAGAAAAATGTTTTAGCTCAAGGCAAAAATTTATGTAAGTGGTTGTTTACTTAATGCAATTTACAACGGGGACATAAGCAGTTTTAACAACTAAATAGATCTGCTATTTAATGTGGTTGGTATAATATGGTTGTGAAAAAAGTACCATAAAAAATAATCAATTATATTGATCAGATTATCTAAAATTATATATTTCATACTCATAATAAGCTAGAATATGTGACCTTGATCACGCCCACTTGGGGTTTACTTAATCATGGCAGCTGTTTACTAGCTATCAATCGCTTATTATTCAAGGATGTTGAATAATGTTTTTAAATAAAAAACTTAGTGAATTTTTATTTAAAACAGCTGGTTAACAGTAACACTCTATTGTAAAGCATAAATTTAAAATCTTATCAGTATCTCCATTATTACCAGGAAGGTGATTTGTTACAGTTTTAGACTGTTGATGATGACTGTTCGACAACCCTTTTAATGGTGTAATAACATATGTTCAAAATATCTAGCTATTTTTCATTGCTAACAACTCTCTTTGCCTGCTTTCAAGTAAATGCAACCGTCACCAATATCTCATCGGAACGATATAATCGTAATCTACCTTTTCTGGCTCAAGGTGCTATCGATCGCGGATATGAATTGCCAAAACCGTACGGCTTGAGCTTCAATTACATGAAGATGAATCAACCCTTGATTGTTGATTCTGTTGGTTTTCATGGCCCTAATGGTGGAGATGTTGATGATCTTGTTGAGATTAATACCAGTACGGCACACCAAAAATCAGAAACATTGACCTTAAGAGCCGATGCTTGGGTGCTGCCCTTTTTAAATCTCTATGGCATTCTCGGTTATACACGAGGTAGTAGTGTGGCGCCTGTTTCGCTTCAGTTCATGCCAAACTTACCGCCATGGTTGCAACCAGACCCGGAAAATTTTGATTTTGCACTGGAGTTTGAAGGACCTACCTATGGCGCTGGCGCGACATTAGTGGGGGGCGTTGGTAATTGGTTTGCGATGGTTGATGGCAATTATACTCTCACTAATCTTAATATCTTAGATGGTGAAATCAGCTCCATTGTTATTTCACCTCGCGTTGGTTACATGACTAAATATAAGACACACGCGATTCAGATGTGGGTCGGTGCGATGTATCAAAATGTGGAACAAACATTTACCGGCACACTGCGTGATATTGGTATTGGTGGTGAAGGTACTCTAGGTTCGAGTAAATTTGTCGTTGATCAGCATCTAGAAGATAAGTGGAATAGCCTTATTGGTGCTCAAGTTGGTTTAACCCCCCATATCGATATACTCATGGAAGCTGGTTTTGGCAAACGAAATAGCTTTATGCTTGGCTTTGGTTACCGTTTCTAATTACTTGTATTTTTCACCTAATAAGGTAACAAAATTTAATGCGTATTTTATCCTATGTTTTATTGCTCATCGCTTTAACGGGCTGTTCTTCGGTTGAGTTTGTAGATAAAAAAGACAAAAAAGAGTTATACCAATCCAATTTTAGTCAGCAGATGCTGCAACTTGAAAATAATGGCAGATTAAATTATTGGGTAGCTGGAGAAGGCGAACCTATCTTGTTGATTCATGGTTTTGCTGCCGGCGCAACAAACACCTGGAAAGATATGATGCTTGAGCTGAGTAAAGACCATCAGGTCATCGCGCCAGATTTGTTTTGGTTTGGTGAGTCAGATAGTGATAGCGATGCTAATCTACTGACTCAAACGCTGGCTATACAGGCATTGATTGAACACCTGCAACTAGACGAAATACACGTGGTGGGTATTTCATATGGTGGGTTTGTTGCCTTTGATCTTATGGTACAAGAGCCTAAAGTAAAAACAACGACGTTAATCGCTAGCCCTGGCATTACCTTTTCTGATGATAATATTGAAAGCATGACCAAAAGATTAGGTGTAGCAGAGCTCAGTGATAGTTTTGCCCCTCAAAATGCGCAGCAGATGCGACAGTTGTTAGCGTTAAGTTTTAATGACTTTCCTTGGTTACCTAGTTTTATTGATGAGGATATTTATCAATATCACTTTGCCGCTCATTTAGATGAAAAAATACAGTTAATCGATACACTACCAGCGGACAGAGAGCGGGTGAGTGCGGCAACAGATGTTGAACAACTGCCACCCACGTTCCTTATCTGGGGAAGCAATGATCGCATTTTCCCATTATCGACCGGATTAACATTAGCCGATAAATTAGAAACATCTATCATGGTTATTGATAATGGACCACATGCGCTTAGCAGTGAGCACCCTATGGTGATTAGCGAAGCAATCCGTGCCTTTATTGAAAGAAATCATGACTAAGTTGACCATGTTGAAACACGTAATGGTTAAACACATACCAATAATGTTGCTCGTGCTGTTCACCTCAGCCTGTAGCAACAACGAATGGCAATCTCGTGCGAAACCCAGTGAAAATGCGGTTGCCAGTGCGCTGGATAATCAACCAGATTCTGCTTTGACTAGTGAGTTTTCAGTCGAAGCGTTTTCGCTTGCAAGGTTACCAAAAGCGGTAAGACCTTGTTGCGCCTTTGGTAACGCACAAAAAGTAAAAGTCGGCTCGCTTCATATTCCTTTTTTCCGTTATGCCAACACCTTGTCGGTTGATGAAATTGGTCCACATTCCTACGAAGCGGGTACGTTTAGTTTTACTAAAAGTAGCCCAAATGGCAGTCGTGGTACTGAAAATAATGGTCAGATTTATACCTTACGTGGCGGTTTCATTGATCTTGCCCACGTGCGTGATACGGCGGATAACGCCATTGCCTTATTTTATCGTATACAGCCACAACTTGGACAAGCGATAAGCATCGAGTTACCCGAAGAGATTGGCACACGTTTCATTCACCTTAAAGCCTTCGATATCAGTCACCTTGATAATCGACAGCAATGGGAGTTAGCGGCAACCATCGCCGTACGTCTGGCGTATTTCATGGCAGAAGCGCATGAGATTGCACAATGGCATGGCTATCGTAGTTGGGTGCCTTGGCCTGAGGAGGTATCTGCCTATTCACCGGAAGATCTTTACTCCAACATGCTTGGGTCAAAGATTGCTTTAGCGCTTTTAAACAATAATTTAGCGATGACCCGCGAATTATATAATCAGCATATGAGTACGTGGTTAAGCGCGAGCATCAATTGGTTAGAGCCTGTGAGCCGTCAGCAAACGAATGCATTATTTGATATTACCGATGGTATTTGGTGGGACTCTGAACAAGCGATGCCAAGTAAATTTATGTTACTAAAACGCCATTATTTACTCGGGGATGAACAATCACCTTATTTGGTTCCTGAGCAGTTAGCCGAAAAGCATCCTCTCTGGGAACAGGTCAAACCCTTGTACCAAGACCCTGCGAAAGTTCACCACCTGAGCCTTTCCCGTACCCTGCATGGCGTTGATATTGAAGAACTCAGTGAACTAGTGTTACATATAGGTAAAAAATACCAAGGGTCGTTTGCACATATACCAGCATCGTTATGGCGCGATGGACTCAGCCATAAAAACTTTCGAGCTGTATCTAAATATAACCAACAACAAGATATTTTAGAGCTTAAACAATTTCGCAGAGATAAAAAATCACAATGACCCGACATCTAATTTCAGCCCGTATCTTGTTCGCAATGTTAGTATTTCTACCCTTTCAGCTAATCGCAGCACAAGCATTACCATTGCCCCTTTATGACGTACCCAAAAAAGAAGCGTCTCAAGACAAAGCACCGACCAGTGATGGGTGGATGGAGGACTTCTTACAAAAAATTGGCGCTGATGGCGAGTTTAATCCCGATAAAGCTATCGATATTAGTGTGTTACCAGGTCCTTTTTATAACCCTGAAATGAGCCTTGGTGTTGGTGTTTCAGCGATCGGTTTATATCAGGTTGACCCGAATGATACGGTCAGTGAATTGTCTTCTTTAATTATCAATGGATTTGCCTCTGTTAATGGTTCGGTCGGCGTTGTTATTGAAAATAAGACTTTTTTAAATGAAGATCGGCAGCGCTTTTATTTCAATATTCAATTAACCGATGCACCCGATGTCTATTACGGTGTTGGTTATACTGATAATCATGTTGATGACAATAAAATAGATTATAACTATCAACAATTTTCAGCTAACCCAATGTGGCTGCAACGATTAAATGATAAAAGCTTTGCCGGTATCGGCTTTGATTTTAATTATAGCAGTGGTGGTCATTTCGATAGCGCCGATTCATCCGTTGATTATTCCGAACTTGCAGAAAGCTCTCGTAGTGTCGGTGCCAATATTTTGATCAACTACGATAGCCGTGATTATGTATTGAATCCTTCAGATGGGCGTTTATTACAAATGAATAGCTACCTTTATCGCCAATTTTTAGGCAGTAAAACGGATTTTGAAGTGTATGATCTTATGTATAGCGAATATATGCCAATAGCAGGATATTCTGACGTGTTAGCGTGGCAAGTGAGAACACGATTGACGCATGGGGATGTGCCTTGGGATCAACTCAGCAAGGTTGGTGGGGGAAATCTACTACGAGGTTATAACATAGGTCGTTACCGCGATAAACAAATGTTACTTGCGCAAGTTGAATACCGCATGGACTTAACCGGTCGCCATGGCATGGTATTTTGGTCAGGTATTGGAATGGTTGCTGAGCAAATTGGTGATTTTAGTTCAGATGAAATTCTACCAAGTAATGGCCTTGGCTATCGTTTCGAAGTAAAACCTCGGGTTAATTTACGACTTGATTTAGCCTTTGCCAATAGTGAAACTGGCTTTTATTTTAATGTCAATGAAGCTTTTTAAACGCGCTCTATAATTATTAAAAAAAACGTGCCAACTCGAGGTTTGATCAACATATACTAGAGGCTGTTGATATTTTACGTTTGAATTTTGTTCAACCCAGAGGGCAGCATTTGTTGACTCTTTCTACTGCGTTTTCGCCTATTTATGTGGAACAACCACACTACATAGGCTCAGCCTTGTATAAATAGTTGCAAAAACAAACTTGAAAGATCAACAGCTCTAACAATTAGCTATTGGGTGAACGTTTTCGAGAGATTGCTTGTTGCAATAATGATCGAATTCCTCTGCCGTTATAGGCTTAGAGAAGTAATAACCTTGGAATTGCTTACATCCTTTACTGGTTAGCATCTCAACCTGCTCTATCTCTTCAACACCTTCGGCAATGACATTGAGCTCTAAATGGTGTGCGATAGCGATAATAGTGGTCACAATCATCGCGTCTTTGGGCTGATTAATAATGTCTCGAACAAAGCTTTGATCGATTTTTAATTGGTCTAATGGTAACTCTTTTAAGTACTTCAGAGAGGAGTAACCCGTTCCAAAATCATCTATAGATAACTTCACGCCAAGTGACTTTAAAATGGACATTTTAGCAATAGTATCCTTAATATTTTCTATGACAATACCTTCGGTTATTTCAAGTGTTAATTGATTAGGATTCAACTGATGTTTTTTTAGTACATTACGTACAATTTCAATGAAATTAACATCACGAAACTGTTTAGGGCTTACATTAATAGATATTTTTTTAAATTGATGGCTGTCAGACCACGTTTTTAATTGTGCGCAGGCTGTTTCAAGGACCCATGTACCTAACTCAATAATTAAACCTGATTCTTCAGCAATGGGAATAAATTCAATGGGAGACAAGACTCCTTTTTGAGGATGAGTCCAGCGAACTAATGCTTCAGCACCTAGACAGTTACCTTGGCTATTAACCTGAGGTTGGTAGACTAAAAAGAGCTGGTTTTTATCTAAGGCTATACGAAGTGACTCTTCAATCTCTAAACGGCGATAAGCACGCTCCTGCATTGCGGTATTAAAGAAACAAAAACCATTTTTTCCCTTTGCTTTAGCACGATACATTGCCGTATCCGCTTGTCGAAGCAGCTCATCTGAGCTGCTGTTTTTTTTAGAAAACACACTAATACCGATACTGATAGTCATATGGTGAAGGTGGTTATTCAATCGAATTGGGGCCGCCATTGCATTTACTAGTTTCTGTGCAACAATGGTGGACTCGTAATTGAGTTGCTTAGAGCAAGTATGGTTTGCGGTAATAAGCACCACAAATTCATCACCTCCTAAGCGTGCGATGGTATCTTCCTTGCGTAGTGTTTTTCTTAAACGTTCAGCAACATGGAGTAATAGTTGATCCCCAATATGGTGACCCATTGAGTCGTTAATACGTTTAAAGTTGTCGAGGTCGATAAATAGCAGGGTGCCAAAACAATCCTGTTTTTCACAACCCGCCATAATATTATTTATTCGATTGATTAACATACGTCGGTTAGGCAGGCCTGTTAATGAATCAAAATGAGCTAATTTTTCAATTTTTTTCTGGCTTTGAAGTAATTGTCCTGTGCGTTGATTAAACACTTCAACCAATGCTTTTAACTCACCCTTCGCAGCGGTATTAAATAATTTTATCGCATGCGAATTATCATCACTCTGGTTTTGTACCTGTTTTGCCAAATGGCTAATAGGGGAAGTGACAATATAACGAATAAATGACCAAATCAGCGAGACAGTGATCAATAGTGCGATGAAGGTAGAAAGCATTAAACGTTGATAGGTAGATGTCATTGTGTCAATCGCTGTGCTATAGGGCATCACTGTAATTATTTTCCAATGGGTATCTGGCATAACACGAATAGAAACAAATACTGGCTCATTTAATAGTGGATCATCTCCTAATAGGATATTGGCACGTTCAGCTTCTTCTTGGTTAATATTGTGTGAATGCAACATGGCCGCAACGATTAGGTCTGCTTCTTGTTTGTCTATTTGATAACTTGTACTCGCTAGTGTGTAGGATAATTTTTTGCCGAAACGATTATGTGTTTCAATTTGCCTTAGTAATGTGTTTCGTTGTTCATTTAATATATTAGAAAAAGGAATAAAGTTGGGCTCTGTTTTTGCCAAATCCTGATAGTTGATAAATGATTTTAGCTCGCTACCATCCCTCTTTTTTGCGCTAGTAAGAACCTGCTTTATAATCGGGTATGAGAGAAAAGTACCGTTACGATCAAGTGCAAAAGCATAACCATTAAAGGACTGAGTTACTCTGGTCAGTAGATGTTGTAACCCCTCTAATTTTAAATCGATAGTGGCGACACCAATATTTTGTTGATCATGGATAATGGGGGCACTTACCGTCACCATTGGCTCTAGTGAGTACGGGTCTGTGTAGGACTTTGACCAGTAGATATTGCCTTCTAAAAGGTGGGTCGCAGGAATATACCACTCTTCATAATGGTAGCCTTTACCTGATGTATTATTATAGCCATCATAAAAATTGAGTTTGCCTGTTCTATCTCTTGCCCAAAAAAAACTATATTTTTCTATTTTTTCATCAAATTCAAAGGGGGCAGGCCAAATACCGCCACCAGCGATAAACGCTTCTTTGCCTTTGTAATTGATAATTTGTGGGAATAGTAAATGATAGTCATCACTGTTTTTAGGCAATTTTTTAGCTAAATTTGCCATGCTATCAACCAGTGTTGCGCTGAGTATTGTGTGTTTTTCTAACTCAGAAATTACTTCACTACTTGCTTGGTTTAAGCGTAAGAATGCCTCCTCTTGAATTATGTTTTCACCAAAAGTACGTAAAATGATGAAGACTGATAGCGCGATAAGGATAAATAATACTAAAAAAAGTGCTGCTATTTTAAATTGTAGGCTTTCATACCATTTGAAATTAAAGACTTCATCTATTGAATTGCCATTCATAACACTGCCCACTTAAAAAATTAAAACGCATGTTAAGTTAAGCACATCTATAAAAAATAACACAATAAAATCAACTTTCATGTTTTTTAGTTGTCTTTTACTTTGCCTTTAACCTGGCATAGCTCAGCTAATGCTAAAATAGACAATATCCTCCCATTCTTAAAGCATAAAATAGTGCCTAGCTGCTAGAAATATCTTTTTTATGTAATGATTTAATTCTGTTCTTGTGATCTATCTCCTTCCTGTGTAGTCTGCCGTCTTTATTCGGGTTGTGCTTTCCATAATCTGAGACTATTTATTAAATAAACTTTTATATTAAGGAATATCTGGATATGAGCAATAAGCTGATTCTTGTACTTAACTGCGGTAGTTCTTCTCTGAAATTTGCCATTATCGATACAGTAAGTGGCGATGAAAAATTAACAGGTCTTGCTGAATGTTTACATTTAGATAATGCATCTATTAAATGGAAGTTAGAAGGCGTGAAAGGGAAGGCTGAACTAGGTAGTGCAGCACACAAAGAAGCATTAGCTTACATTGTAGATGAAATTTTAGCTGGTAAGGAAGAGCTAAAAAATAACATTCATGCAATCGGACATCGTGTTGTTCACGGCGGGGAGAAATTTACCTCTTCAGCAGTTATCTGCGATGAATTCATGAAAAACCTTAAAAGCATTACACTTGCGCCTTTACATACACCTGCTCACATTGAAGGTATTGAAGCGGCACAGTTTGCATTCCCAACATTAGAAAATGTAGCTGTATTTGATACCGCTTTTCATCAAACAATGCCTGAAGAAGCTTACTTATACGCATTGCCTTATAAGTTATACGCTGAAAATGGTATTCGCCGTTACGGTATGCACGGTACAAGTCATTACTTTATCAGCCTTGAAACAGCTAAAATTTTAGATAAGCCTGTTGAAGAGTTAAACATCATTAACTGTCACTTAGGCAACGGTGGTAGTGTTTGTGCGATTAAAAATGGTAAATCAGTAGATACATCAATGGGCATGACACCGCTTGAAGGTCTAGTGATGGGAACACGTTGTGGTGATATCGATCCTGCAATTATCTTCCACTTGCATGATCAACTCGGTTACTCATTTGATGAGATCAACACCATGTTGACTAAAGAATCTGGTCTTTTAGGTCTAACTGAAAAGACAAGTGACTGTCGTTACGTTGAAGATAACTACCTAACAGATGCTGCTGCTAAACGTGCAATGGAGCTTTACTGCTACCGTCTAGCTAAATATATTGCTGGTTATACTGCTGCTCTAGATGGTCGCTTAGATGCAGTTGTATTTACCGGTGGTATTGGTGAAAACTCAGCCCCGATTCGTGAATTAACATTACAACGCTTAAGTCTTCTTGGATTTAAAATTGACAGTGAAGCAAACTTAAAAAATCGTTTCGGCACAGAAGGTATTATCACGACTCCTGATAGTACACCTGCAATGGTTATTGCCACTAATGAAGAGTGGGTTATTGCTAATGATACATTAGCATTAACGGATAAATAATCGCTTATTGCGGTGACTGATATTATTAAAAAACCAGTATTTATACTGGTTTTTTACTTTAAAACTAACCTCAAATACAACCAGCCTCTTTAAAACTATTTTCTCCTGTTGAATTATTGCGTGTGATTTTAAATACAAATATGTCAAAGTGTGTCAAATGCAAAGGTAGACACAAACTACCACAATAGAGACTGTTTCCGACACATTTCTGACAAATAATTTTGTTTAAATAACCGATATAACTTATTGTTATTATTATTTTTAACGTCATTACGCACTCCCTCTAATTAGAAGAATATAAATAATGAAAAAATCTGCTTTTTTGACCACTATGTTAGTCATTTTTTCAACGTTGAGTAGTTCACTACTGTTTGCAAACCCTACTGGGGGAAAAAGAGCTGCACCAGTAATACCTGTTTATAGCTCCGTTGTTGATTATCATGAGGTAGTACAACGACTTTCACTGATTGGTAAACTGCAATCGGATCAGTTTGTCAGTATTGCAACAGAGGTCTCTGGCAAAGTCAGTACCATCAATGTGAAAGCGAATCAGCGTGTGAAAGAGGGGCAGATACTTTTTAAATTAGATGATAAAAAAGCACAAGCTGCGCTATTAGAGGCTCAAGCTTTTCTTGCTGATGAACTACGCAAGCTCAGTGAACATGAGCGTTTAGTTAAAAGTAATACTGTTACCCAATCTGCGTTAGATGCACAGATCGTTCAGGTAGAGATTGCCAAAGCACGTTTAACTTCAACTCAAACCGATGTTAATTATCATTATTTGAAAGCGCCATTTGCGGGCACAATTGGTCTACTCGATTTTAGTCGTGGACAAATGGTCTCGGTTGGTTCCGAGTTACTTACTCTGGATGATCTCTCTGTTATGACGCTTGATCTTCAAGTACCTGAACACTATTTATCATCGCTCTCAGAGGGGATGACAGTGACTGCAAGTAATCGCGCATGGCCTGCAATAACATTTACCGGTGAGTTAATTGCAATCGACTCCCGAATTAATCCAGACACGCTTAACCTGCGTATTCGAGTGCAATTTGAAAATAATGACAAACACCTGAAACCGGGCATGATGATGTCGGCTGAGATTGCCTTCCCCACAATTAACGAGCCGATTATTCCTGTACAAGCAATTGAGTATTCCGGCACAAAACGGTTTGTATATCGCCTAACGGAAAACAGTACCGTTCAACGCACGGAGGTGTTTTTAGGTGGGCGTATTGATGATAGCGTGCTAGTTGAGTCAGGCGTGTCTGTCGGGGATAGAATTGTTGTACAGGGACTGGTGAATATGTCTGATGGATTAAAGGTTAAAGATTTAAGTCTTGATGGAAAAGCAGTAACACAGCATTCTGTGACTAAAAAAAATGAGGAGACGCAATAATGTGGCTTTCTGATACCGCAGTTAAGCGACCCGTTGTTGCGATCGTTCTGAGCCTTTTATTATGTGTATTTGGTTTGGTTTCTTTTGAAAAGCTTGCTGTACGCGAGATGCCCGATATTGAAAGTCCGGTGGTTACGGTAATGACTCGATATGAGGGAGCGGCAGCTTCTATTATGGAGAGTCAGGTTACCTCTGTTATTGAAGATCAAATCTCCGGTATTAGTGGTATTGATGAAATAAAATCAGTTTCACGAAACGGGATGTCACGTATTACCGTAACATTTGACCTAAGCTGGGATTTGACCGAAGGGGTTAGTGATATTCGTGATGCGGTTGAGAAAGCAAAACGTAATTTGCCGGATCAAGCTGATGATCCAACTGTGTCTAAGAATAACGGTAGTGGGGAAGCCTCGCTGTATATCAACTTAAACTCTAACAAGATGGATCGTGTACAGCTTACGGATTATGCACAACGTGTCTTAGAGGATCGATTTGGGCAAATTAGTGGAGTAAGTTCCGTTGACCTCAGTGGTGCGTTATATAAAGTGATGTATGTGAAGCTATTACCTGATCTGATGGCGGGTAGAGGGGTAACTAGCGTTGATATTATTAACGCCTTAAAAGCCGAAAATGTTGAAAACCCTGGTGGTGAAGTACGAAATGATACCACCGTTATGTCCGTTCGTACGGCAAGGTTGTATGCGCAACCTGAAGACTTTGATTATTTAGTAGTTCGTCGTGGTAATGATGGTACGCCTATCTATTTAAAAGATGTAGCGCAGGTAACGGTTGGCGCAGAAAATGAAAACTCTTCCTTTAAAAGTAATGGTGAGGTGAACCTAAGTTTAGGTATTGTCCCTCAATCAGATTCAAACCCACTTGATGTTGCGATAAAAGTACGTGAAGAAGTTGATAAAATTCAAGCTTTTTTACCCGAAGGGACGAGTTTGTATGTCGATTATGACTCAACGGTTTTTATAGAAAAATCAATTTCAGAGGTTTACAACACACTGTTCATCACCGGCGGGTTAGTGGTACTTGTGCTGTATATCTTTATCGGACAAGCACGGGCGACTATTATTCCTGCGATTACGGTGCCAGTATCATTAATCTCCTCTTTTATGGCTGCATATTACTTTGGATTTTCAATCAATCTGATTACATTAATGGCGCTTATTTTATCAATTGGGCTGGTCGTTGATGATGCAATTGTGGTAGTCGAGAACATATTTCATCACCTAGAACGCGGTGAACCACCTTTATTAGCTGCTTATAAAGGAACGCGTGAAGTTGGTTTTGCGGTTGTTGCCACAACACTCGTATTGGTTATGGTGTTTCTTCCTATCTCCTTCATGGATGGTATGGTGGGGCTGTTATTTACTGAATTTTCTGTGCTATTAGCGATGTCTGTTATTTTTTCATCGTTGATAGCACTAACATTAACGCCTGTTTTAGCAAGTAAAATTCTTAAAAACAAAAGTAAACAGAGCCGCTTTAATATTAAAGTTGAAGCTCTTTTTAAGGGGTTAGAGCTTAATTACCGTAGTGTGGTGAGTAAAGCTGTGCGCTATCGTTATGCTGCGCCGTTAGTGATTATAGGCTGTATAGCAGGAAGTTTTGCTTTGATGCTGCTAGTACCGTCTCAACTTGCTCCACAAGAGGACAGAGGGGTGTTATTCGCTTTTGTTAAAGGGGCCGAAGGTACCAGCTATAACCGAATGAATGCCAATATGGATATCGTTGAGGAACGCATTTTACCCCTTGTAGGGCAAGGCGTAATTAAATCTTTTAGTACCCAAGCACCCGCTTTTGGTGGTAATGCTGGCGACCAAACCGGTTTTGTCATTATGGTATTAGAGGACTGGGGCATTCGTACTGTCAATGCACAAAAAGCATTAGTAATGGTAAATAATGCGTTAAAAGATATTCCAGATATAAGAGTACGCGCAATGATGCCTGGCTTTAGGGGGGGATCTAGTGATCCTGTTCAGTTTGTTTTAGGTGGCTCTGACTATCCAGAACTTGAAAAATGGGCGCAAAGTTTAAGGCAAAAAGCCGAACAAGCAGGCGTATTAGTGGGCGGGGATACCGACTATAACGAGAAAACACCAGAGCTCGTTGTGACCATGAACAAGCAGCTGGCTGCAGAACTAGGGGTCAGTGTATCGGATATATCTACCACACTTGAAGTAATGTTAGGTGGGCGCAGTGAGACTAGTTATGTTGACCGTGGTGAAGAGTATGATGTGTACCTTCGCGGGGATGAAAATAGCTTCAATAATGCCACAGATTTAAGTCGTATTTATATGCGCAGTAATAAGGGGGATTTAATTACCCTTGATACAATCACTAAGATTGAAGAGGTCGCTTCTGCGAACAAACTTTCTCACTATAATAAACAAAAAGCGATTACATTATCGGGTGATCCCGGTGAAGGTTATACACTTGGTGATGTATTAGATTATTTAGATAAGCAAGCAGTTGCCGATCTACCTGCTGATATATCTATCTCATACTCGGGTGAGTCAAAAGACTACAAAGAGAATAGTAGTAGTATATTGATTGTATTTGGATTGGCTTTATTAGTTGCCTATCTGGTCCTTGCTGCTCAATTTGAAAGTTTTATTAACCCTCTCGTGGTTATGTTTACCGTACCTATGGGGGTTTTTGGCGGCTTTATGGGGTTATATTTTATGCAGCAAGGCCTTAATATTTATAGCCAAATTGGAATGATCATGTTGATTGGTATGGTAACTAAAAATGGTATTTTAATTGTAGAATTCGCTAATCAATTACGTGACCAAGGCCGTCCTCTAGAGAACGCTATTATTGATGCTTCAGCGCGTCGTTTGCGCCCAATACTGATGACTGCATTTACAACACTCGCAGGCGCTATCCCACTTTTACTGTCATCTGGAGCTGGCTCAGAAAGTCGTATTGCAGTGGGCACGGTTATCTTCTTTGGTATGGCATTTGCGACTATTGTGACGCTGTTTGTTATCCCCGCTATGTACCGTTTAATCTCAGGGAAAACCCATTCTCCTGGTTATGTTGAAGCGATGCTAGAGAAGGAATTGAATAAAACGTCTTAACAATCTATAGATATGATTAACGTTTCCAATTACATTAAACGTAAATTTTGGTGTTTGTGTAATTGGATCAACAATAACTATCTAATTAATTTTCTATTCAACAAATTGTGCGAAGATATACCAATTAGATTAATTATGTGATCTAAATTTTGCGCAGGAAATCGACTTGTTAGTTATCATTTTTCTTACCCAAACTCTGATCAACCCACTTTTAAAAATACGCTTTAATTGAATGCTATAAAAAGCAACCTTTAATTGATGTTTTTGATACTTGATTGTCAAGCTTTTGAAGTAGATCCTACATAAAAACTCCGTCTCAGTGTACAATTTATTTCCTAATTAAGTATCTGTTATAAAAAGGAATAAAAATGTTTTATGGTTTTGATGTCGGTGGCACTAAAGTTGCTTTTTGCGTATATGACCAATCATTAAATTGTCTGTTTGAAGATCAAATTCCTACCCCTTTTGATTACCACTCTTTTATATCCTGTATCGTTAATATGGTGCAGCAAGCGGATATAAAGTTTGATTGCAAAGGTCTGGTTGGGTTAGGTTTTCCTGGTGCAATGAGTGCGGATGGTTTGACATTAAATTGTGCCAATGTGCCTGCATTAAAAGGCAGACCACTGCTTCAAGACCTATCAGCGGCACTCGACCGTGAAATCAAACTCGAAAATGATGCTAACTGTTTTTTATTATCTGAGTATTTTGGAGGTAGTGCTGATGGTTGTCCAACAGCCTTAGGGGTGACATTAGGCACTGGCGTAGGTGGCGCAATCTGTATCAATGGTAAAATTCTCACTGGAAAGAACTCCTTTGCCGGTGAAATAGGGCATTATCCGATTCCGGCAACAGTATTAAAAAAATACCCCGAATTACCTGATTTAACATGTGGTTGTGGACGTCAAATGTGTTTAGAAACCTATGTATCAGGCACTGGGTTGGGTAATTTATACCATCATTATGCAAAGCAGCCATTAAAAGGGCCTGCCATCCTTGAAAAATTCCGTGCGGGTGATGCGACTGCACATAAGGTTATCGCTATCTATTTTGATATTCTTGCTGCAGGAATCGGCACTGCAATGCAAGTATTAGATGCGGATGCGATTGTATTTGGCGGGGGACTATCAAAATTTGAAATCCTGATTGATGAGTTCAGCAAACGCTTGCCTGAACATATATTAAGCGATGTTAAAATGCCCATTATTGCACTGGCTAAATTTGGTGGCGAAGGTGGAGTTCGTGGTGCAGCACTGCTTAACTATCCCTTATAACGTTTAACAATCTGTTTTTTAAAAAGGCAAACAATCGTAATTAGTGTTTGTCTTTTTTGATCCGATAAAAATCTCCTTTATAAACACACAATCTTGGCTTAAAAAGATCGACAAAGCCACGCAATCCTTATAAATTAGCCCGCTAACACTTTTCTCATATTTTTGTTCAAAATTCGTTCATAAAGGAACTTCTATGGCCTATCAAGCCTATCAACTACTGCGCATCATTCTTATCGATAGCTTTTGGAAAAAACAGGTTAATGAA
>Ga0316197_10000115_pt1 | contig 60875 bp, 54 predicted proteins | sample OudBiesiAoxic_MG_FD_204939 | JGI IMG/M metagenome (GOLD analysis project Ga0316197, IMG submission 204939) | Coastal sediment microbial communities from Oude Bieten Haven, Netherlands - site A oxic | ecosystem: Environmental > Aquatic > Marine > Coastal > Sediment | place: Netherlands... | reverse complement strand
ATAGCTTATAGCTTATAGCTTATAGCTTATAGCTTATAGCTTATAGCTTATAGCTTATAGCTTATAGCTTATAGCTTATAGCTTATAGCTTATAGCTTATAGCTTATAGCTTATAGCTTATAGCTTAATGAGCTCTGTACTGAGTAATGACGAAAAGAAGCGTAGTTAGCGCTTAGTGAGAGGGCCTTGTGTAGATGGTGCGAGGTGATTTGTGGCAGGGTAGTTTGTTGCAAGGTAGCTACCCTGCATCAATAGCTTGGTATCGCTACCCTGCTTCTGTGTCGTGCTTACAGAATCGTGATATTCACTCTCAATAAATCAAGATTAAATCTTTTATGGTTCATACAGTTGGTGGGGTTTAACTCTGCGGTTTGTTGTGTTTATAGCCTTTTAAACTAATGTCTTAGTGGTTTGTTGCTGCTTGGCTGGTTTGTACGATTTAGTTGAGACTTTTTGATCTTGGTCACTGTTTTGATTCCTGTTGGGTATATTCTATTCACACGGTTAAATAAGAACCAAAATCGGTTCAATTGGCCACTGAAGTGAATGTCTTTAGGCTGGAAGACGATGAGATATAAGGTGTGTAATCACAATAACATCACGCACCGAGTAAATGCTCTCATTAGGCTTCCATAAAGCAGCGACAACAAGTGTCGCAGAGCTGGCGTTCACCTGAGAAGTTAACGTTTTATTATCGACTTTAAATATCGTTCAAGGAAATGAGCTATGAGATCACACCTACTCGCACTATCTGTTTTACCGTTTGCCTTTAGCGCTATCGCTTCAAGTAGTTTGGATGCACTTTATGGTCCTATCATGCCGCCAGCCTACATTAAGGCCTACGAAGTAAATAACCATCATCAGATCGCATTGAATCCCTACTTGCAGGTCGGTAATGCTGACAATCCTATCATCCTGGACGAAGGGGAAGGATATGTTTGGGTTATCGATAAGGATGGCAACTTTGTTATTGCCCCTGAAGTGACGTCCCCCTGGGGAAGGAAGTACAAAGAGGGCATGATGCGCATCGAAGATGGTAAGCCTAAAAAGTGGGGTTATAAAGAGAAGTATGGACACACCGCTTTAATCGGTGGAAGTAAGGCTCGTATTGGTGGTGAGCTGGAGATGGAAAATGGTCAATGGATAATGAATAACAAATCGGGTCGTTACAACAAACGTCGTCCAGGCCGCACCGAAGAAGCAATGCATAATGCGGGTGAACTGCTGATCGCTATCGCACCACAAATTGCCGAATTAGATTATGAATATTTAAAAGATTATGGCCCGGCTAAACCTATCTCGTTAAAAGAGATGAAAGACATCGAGTGGCACTACATGATCGATGACAACTATTTCTGGGATGCGGAAGGTAAGAAGTTGGGTAAAGCATTCGTCGAGAAGACGCCCTTTATCGACTGGCGTGCCAAGGTTAAGTTCAAAGAGGGATTCTATATGGATACCCAGGACCGATTCCTGAAGAGTCAGAACGAAATTTTCCGCGTTCGTTTGGATGTGAGCAAGCCGCGCAAATCAAAATTTACCCATAAGCTTCGCTCATCGGACGTTGCCGACTTGAAACCTATGATCAATGGAGAAGGAGAGGTGGATGTGTCTACTGGTGGCGATCTATACAGCCTTGCTACCGACACTGGTTTTAACTTCTTGAACTTTGATTTCTATAACGCAAATTCTGAGGAGATTTTCGATTACCTGATGTTTGCTGACCGACGTGCATACAAGCAGATGACTCCACTGATGCGTTATGGTGCCGACAAAGTGTTAAAGACCGACATCATGCGTCAATCTAAGTATAAAGGTTGGATCAATACCGGTCCTTTCGCCGGTCATGAAGTTGAAATTCAGATCTGGAAAAAGATCATCGAGCCCGGAAAGTTTGGCAAAGATGGTAAGTACAGCGACCCTCTATTGTTGGAGATTGGTTTCGAAGGTAAAACTAAGAACCGTGAAGAACTCAACAAGTTAAACACCTGGCTATACGGTAAGTTGAAGAATGCTGGCCTACTGGCTAAAGATCAGTCTCAATCTAAGACTGAGATCGCTTTTGCAGTCAGTCAACGCTTCGATGCCAAGAAGAACCCTAAGACTCCGGATGTCGCTGCAGAGGTTAAGATTGCCTCTCTCGATGGAATTAAGACACGTAACCTCGATGGCACTATCAATGTAAAGACCAACGGTGATAAGCAGGTAATCTTAGGTCAGAAAGGTGTTCAGGGCGAGGTGTACCAAACGGCACTGAATGGTAAGCCGCTTTCGGTTGTCGTGTTAGGTGGTAAGAGCAACATCAAGCAGGCTTCAGCGAAAGTGGTTGGTGCTAAAGGTGAGCTGTTGGTCGCTGTGGCTGCAGGCTCCTCTCTGGATAATATCAAAAGCCGAGCCAAACTTGCCGCTAAGCTAGACGGTGGCAATGTACTTAAAGGTTATGAACTACTGGGTGATACAGCAAGAGATTACTTAAAGCCTATCATCAAGAAAAATATGGATATTAAGGCACGCAGCAATCAGCACTACTACTGGTCAGGCGTCGCAGAATAATCGATGTGTAATACCTGGTGGGGGAGAGTGTTAAATCCCTCCGCCCCAAACCTAATACCACTAGCCCGATTGCACTCAGAAGTTCCAACCGGGCCTCAAATAAGATAATAATTAATTGTGGGGAAGTATCATGACTTTTCATCGTTTGACACTCGTTGCTCTATCATTAACTGCGGCTGTGGCATTACCCTGTCAGAGCGCGGATCTCGACCTTTCACTCAATGCCAAGCCTATCTCATCCGATACGCTGTGGTTTGGACACACAACTCCGGACACAGATACCATAGTGTCAGCAATTACGGCGGCAGAGATTTACGGTGGCCAGGCGCGCAGCACAGGTAAACTGAATAAGGAAACCCAATATGTGTTGGATTACCTGAACGTAAAAACGCCTCCATTGGCCAGAAACTTAGAGAAGGCCAAGGTGGCCTTGGTTGATTTCAACCAAACGACACAACTAATGAAAGGCGTGGATCAAAATAATATCCAGGCAATCATCGACCATCACGCGCTGAGAGATAATCCGATCACTTTGTCGGCGCCTATTAGCATCAATATTAAGCCTTGGGGATCAGCGGCTACCATTATCGCCGATGATGCCTTAGACAATGGTAAGACACTGTCGAAAACAACGGCAGGTTTATTGCTGGCGGGGATCTTGTCTGACACCCTAAACCTGAACTCTGTGACGACTACCGAGCGTGATAAGCAGCTGGTCAAGACGTTATCTGCAACTGCGGGTATCGATGCCGATACTTTTGCCGGAGAGATGTTTAAGGCTAAATCCGATCTTTCCGATGTCAGCGCTTATGACGTCGTGGTGGGCGACTATAAGAACTACACCGTCAATGGCCAAGATATTGGTTTTGGTGTGGCAGAAGTGCTGGACTCCAGCGAGTTACTGGGACGCGTGGATGAGCTACGAGGCGCCATGGCAAAGGCCCGTAAAAACCAGAAACGGGAACAGATCTTTTTCGCTATCGTAGATATGCAGAAAAAGACCGCTTTTGTACTCACCAATAGCGATAAAGAGGCAAAGACAGCCAGTAAAGCTTTTGCTGTAAAGCAAAACAGCCAGGGTCTTTTTGTACTGGAAGACACGCTATCGCGTAAGAGACAGATGATGCCGGCGATTAAGAAAGCCTTGGCTGACTAAGACGCGGATCAGAAATCAGGTTTTTGTGCCTTCAAGAACCTTGTAAGAAAGGCATGGTACCCGGTTTAACCTGGGTTCCATGTCAAAAGTTCCATCACTCCAGCTCCATCTCATCGACCAGGGCGGCCAAGTCAGGACGCCCTATATCGACAATTTAATCAATCGTTTAATCAAAAGCTTAATTAACAGCTTAGAAAAAGAGGACAATAATAAGATGCGTATTATGCTATTAGGCGCACCGGGTGTAGGTAAGGGAACCCAGGCGCAATTCATTATGGAAAAGTACGGCATCCCGCAAATCTCGACAGGTGATATGTTACGTGCAGCCGTTAAGGCGCAGAGCCCTTTGGGGCTGGAAGCCAAGCAGCTCATGGATTCAGGTCAATTGGTTTCCGATAATTTAATTATTGGATTAGTAAAAGAGAGGATCGTTCAAGACGATTGCGCTAAAGGTTATCTGCTGGATGGCTTTCCGCGAACCATCCCGCAGGCCGATGCCATGGTGGCTAACGGTATCGATATCGACCATGTGGTTGAGATCGAGGTGCCCGATGAGGAGATAGTGAAACGTATGGGGGGGCGCCGTATTCATCCGGGGTCCGGTCGTGTTTACCATACCGTGTTTAAGCAACCTAAAGTCGAAGGTAAGGATGACTTGACTGGCGAGGCACTTATTATCCGCGCCGACGATGTGGAGAGTACGGTACGAAGTCGTCTGGATATCTATCATCAGCAGACTAAACCTTTGGTAAAGTATTATGGCAAATTGGCTGACTTTGGAAAGCTGACCTATAACAAATTTGACGGCACCCAAAGCGTGAGTGATGTCAGCGCCGCCATAGTTAAAGCGCACCAGATGTATGCGCCAGCTAGTTGATAACGCTGGCTGCTCTACTCGGTAGATAAAACAAAGCCTCGACAGATCGAGGCTTTGTGTTTTCAAACAGGTTTTGCGGTGAACGTTATTCTACGTTTTGGATCTGTTTGTAGAGTGTTGTGGTGCGATTCGTTAAATATCAGTTGCTTACGTATCATTTGTTGAGCAAGTATTTATTTTACCCACCGATATACTCCCCACTTGGTTTCGTATGTAAGTTATTCTCCATACTGGTATAGCGCCCCGATCTTGCTTGATACTCTTTCTTAATAACTCACATGTTTTATTTGAAGCTCCTTTGTATAGTTACACTCTTCAGCGTGTAAAACTAATTTTAACGGTCATAGCGTGTAATATGGGGTTTAACGGTTATAGCGTGTAAAACTTGATTTACCTGCTTTAGCGTGTAAAGTAGGTTTGAGAACCGTTTCTATAGGTAAAGTGATTATGAAGGTGACCAACTCAAAACAGCTTAGTGCGTATCTCAAAGATGCACGACTGAATATGAAGCTCTCGCAAAGCAAGGTGGGCAATAAGGTCGGCATTCGTCAGGATACGGTTTCTAGCTTTGAGCAAAACCCCGATTCCACCAAATTAGAAACGTTGTTTAAGATCTTATCAGCATTAAATCTTGAGCTAGACGTTAAGGTTAGAAATCCAGAATTGGGGAGTGAACTCCACGATGATAAAGCCATAACCTCTGACCAAGAATGGAAGGAGGAGTGGTAATGGCTGTTCTTGATGTTTATATGAATGGTTATCTAGTCGGTGCATTTACGAAATCCGCAACAGGCTCCCATCTGTTTAAGTATGAACAGCAATGGTTAGATATATCCGGTAGCCGCCCTATATCGCTCTCTATGCCACTGCAAAAGCATGAGTATAAGGGAGATGAAGTTTATAACTTCTTTGATAACTTACTTCCAGATAACACGGACGTTAGAAATAGAATAGTTGCTCGTCACAATGCGCAATCTACCCAGGCGTTCGATCTGCTATATAAAGTCGGACAAGACAGTGTCGGTGCGCTGCAGTTAGTACCACATGATCAACATGCTTTTGATGTAAAAAAAATTGAATCTAAACCTTTGTCCGATATTGAATTAGAAAAAGTACTAAAGGGTTATCAGTCAGATATCCCGTTAGGCATGTTAGCGGATGAAGATGATTTTCGAATTTCTATTGCAGGAGCCCAAGAAAAGACTGCTTTACTTAATCTCGATGGCCAATGGCACCTTCCAATCAAAGCAACTCCTACAACTCATATTATTAAGCTGCCAATCGGTGAGATCCAGAGCCATTCACATACAATTGATATGTCAGACAGCGTTGAAAATGAATATTTGTGCATGATGATAGTCAGAGAGTTTGGCTTAGATGTGCCGCAATGCTCAATAATCCAAGTGGGTGATATTAAGGCGCTTACTGTTGAACGCTTTGATCGTAAGTTATCGACTGATGGCAAATGGATTATGCGGTTGCCACAAGAAGACTTTTGTCAGACCTTAAATATTCCACCAGCCAAAAAATATGAAAGTCATGGTGGCCCCGGTATTGAACAGATCATGCCTTATCTTCTCGGCTCTAAGAATGCAGAGCGAGATAGATATAATTTCATGAAGTCTCAAGTATTGTTTTGGCTGCTAGCTGCAACCGATGGGCATGCGAAAAACTTCTCATTATTCATTGAGGCTGGTGGCGGTTATCGATTAACCCCTTTTTACGATATTTTGTCCATATACCCAGCCATTGGAGGAAAAGGTTTAAATATCCGTAATGCTAAGTTGGCTATGGGACTCAAAGCGACGAAAGGTAAGGAATATCGGATAGCACAGATCTTCCCAAGGCACTTTATCCAAACAGCCAAGGCTATAGGTTATGACACTGACGCTATGGCTGCCATTTTGATTGAGATTGCTGACACAGTAGATTTTGTGATTATGAAGGTTAAGATGCAGCTGCCAAATGATTTTCCTGAGCATATACGTGATTCAATACTTGAAGGTGTGAAGCAAAGAGCAAGAAGGCTTACGGTTGAAAATATTTGGGAAGCTTGTAAATAGAGTTCTTGCAATCGAAGCAAAGATCACAAGAAGATCAGAAATGAGTAAATAAACAGAGCAAGCCGAAGAGTTTAAGTATTCAGCTACAGTGCGTTGATTTTGGCGTTATTACTTTGTTATAGCTCAATGTGTTTCATTTCTTCAACCTGAGCCAGGTAGTATTCACATCGTGCTTGAATGGTTTCTTTGTACGTTCCAACATACTTGGATTCCGCATCCGTAAGCTCCCCAGCTTGTTTTGCCGCTTTATCCAGGTTACCGATAATCGCTTTCGTCAGTTGCTTGAGCGTTAATTCAAGTATGTTCTGCTTAATTCCACATTCTTCAGCAAATGTTATCAATTGGTAGGCGTGGATCTTGTCGGCCTCGAACTCATCACCAATAGCCATAGCAAGCTCTTGATCAAAATCAGGATACATCTTCACGTTGACAAGGTCATACCATGGGGTCGGTTCAAGCCCATCTGGAGTGACATAGAATGAATAGTTTTTGCCATGTGAATCCGCATTGCAGACGAGTAAGTTAAATATTGTCCAACGAAGCATATCAAACTTGGCTTGTGCAGGATTAGAACAGTGCTCAGCGATACTAAACAGCCTTTCTAGACTCACTCCTTCACGAATATTTTGTACGTCACGACCACTACCAAAGTTTCGTTCATACTTTCTCGCGACGGAAAAGCCTAGAGCCTGACATGCATCGATCTGGTGACGACGCATTACAATATGGCGCTCAGGTTCGTACATGCGATCGAAGCGGGTGACGGATAATGCTTTGTATTTCCCTATTGGCATTATCTTAATTTTCGCAACCTGCATGCCAATGAGCTCGGCAAGTGTCATGGTTATAAATTCGTTGAGTACTAGGTGCTGCTGATTGTTTTTTTCAAATTTAATGATGTGAGTTGAGCAGAGTTCACCTTCACCAAATCCGTATTCTGTGTCGTTGTGGAATAGGTTTAATTTTGATTGAACTCCAGCAACTGAAAGGCGTGGTTTTCCGTCCCAGACTTCCATCGGCCAAAGTTCAGGATCTTCGATTCGTTTGATGAGGTCTTCTTTGCAAATCGGAGTGAAAGAGGTTGCTGGTGGTTTGGTGCCTACAGGCAGATACAATATTGCACCAGAGGTATCGAACCCAATGCCTTTTATCAGACCATATGTATTACTTTTGGCAATACCGAGGGCTTCAATTAGGTGATCAAGTCCTTTATTTTCGGGCAGTAGGTTAGTCAGGTAAATAGAAATTTGCGAACTGCTAGCTTGGCCATCAAGTGGGAGCTTTGGTGAAATTGGAAAGCCCTTTTCCTGCCAAGCTTCAGAGTACTCGATAGAGAACTGTTCGGTGTCGATATCAAAACCTATCGCCCCAATAACCATGCCTCTAAAGTGCATCTCTAGGGTGTGCAAGTTAGAACCACTCATTGCTGCCACCTAATTTGTTTTTGCTACTAGGAGTATCGACGGTCAGCTTTATACCAAGGCCATTGAGGGTTTTGACTATTGTCGAAAAGTACACATCTTCGCCTTTTTCGACTCTGATCAAGGTCTTCTTGGTAACACCACAGAATGATGCGGCGATTTCCTGAGTCATGTTAGCGGCCTTTCGGCGATCTTTGATTAGTTTGCCTAAGGTGTTTGGATCGAGTTGAGTGACCATTCTACCGCCATTAAAAGTGTACGTATGGTTACCTTAGTGCTTTGCATGCCACGAATCAAGATAAAGGTGTAACAACCTACACTATTAGCGCAGTTGACACTTGCCCTTACTTAAAGGTGTATTATCGTACACATTTAGCGAGAGTGTATAGTGGCGCTCTTAAAAAAGGGTAATAAGGTACACTTTTTGATGTAATAGTCAGTAGTAGTTTTGCCCAAGGAGCCAAGTAAGGAGATCTGACAAAGTCGAGATCGATGTGCCTGACGGAGAGATTGTGAAAAGAATGGCAGGACGCCGCATTCATCCGGGTTCGGGTCTATCACAGCACTTATAAGCGACCTAATCCACTTTACTGTTTTATGCCGGAATGATTCCATGACGTCTGTTGCATCGTTTCTATTATCGTCTACAGCGTGTAGTTGCTGCTTTAACGGTTTTAGCGTGTAAAGTAGGTTGAGGAATAGAAGCTACGGGTAAAGATAATCATGAAGGTGAGCAACTCAAAACAGCTTAGTGCGTACCTAAAAGAGGCACGCGTAAATATGAGCCTCTCGCAAAGCAAAGTTGGCTATGGGGTTGGTAGCAGAGCTAAACGACTTACCGTAGAAAGTGTTTGGGAGGCCTGCAGATTATGTTGTTAATATTTCCCGAATTTTTCTAGCCTTCTCCTGACCGATTCCTTCTATTTTAATGAGTTCATCCGTTGACGCAGTGATCACGGCCTCGATGCTATCAAAGTGGCTCAAGAGACGTTTTGCTAATTGAGGGCCTACTTCGGGCAGGCTTTGTAGTATGAACAGCTGACGGTTTTTCCTGCGTTTGGGCTTTCTTCCATGGAGTTTTAATCCTGTCTCTCTGCTGTTTAATTGCTTAGCACAAAAGTAAAGGATTTTAGCCGATTCATACTGAGATAAGCTACGTAAAATGGGAATATTGAAGTTGACTGAAATAGAGCAAAGCGCACCAACCAGTGCTTCTCGTGTAATGTCATAAGATGCGATATCACGAGATGAACCTTCGATCAGTAGTGCTACATTGCCTGAGGAGTCAGATAATCGTGAGATCTGTGAAAAAAGTCTACCGTTACACAGAGATAGAACGAGATCTGGCAGTGTTTTTCTTTCGATAAGCCAGTTGGCTATTTGATAATCACCAAGCTTCAAACGCTTTCTGACCAGACATAAATCTGTGTGGAGTGACAGTTGTTCGAGCAATACCTCCGCGTGCTCCCTATCGTCATAGGTGATCTCAAGTAGAGTTTTATTCATCCTGAATACTTAATCAATCCATTGAGTATCACTGAGTTTAGATTAAATTGTGCTGCTTGAAGTAATAATTCTGACAGATAAAACAATAAAGCCCCATTTTAGAAGGGGCTTGTAGGTATTTGCTGAAGCTTAGGAGCTCTGACTATTAAACCTCCAAGTTATAATTACAACTATTAAGTTGTACCGCTGGTTTTGTACATCAAATAAGTTGTTTGTAACGGTTATTACAACTAGTATGTTGTTTATATGTTTCTGTACAACTTTTCTATTGTTTAAGGCTGGATGTGATGACGCTTGATCAAATTTCTAAATTATTAACATCTCGACGCAAGCAGCTCCAGATGGAACAAAAAGATATGTATATGCGTATCGGTATGAAGCAGCAGCAATATCAGCGTATCGAAGCGGGTAGCGATATGAAGTTGTCTACTCTGTTACGTGTTCTGGATGGTTTGAATATGGAAATAACCATTAGCCCTAAAGAAAGCAATATTAAACAATCGAACTTAGAAGCTGCTTCAAGTAGTGCCAGTGTTGAATCGCTAGAAGATGATTCAGATGATTTAGGGTTTTGGTTTGGATCTGAGGATCAAAAATGAGCAAGCAAACAGAGCAAGTTGAAGGGTTGAATATTCAGCTACATGGTATCGATATTGGCGTTGTTGCTCATTATGCTGGTGGGAAGAACATACTTAGTTTTAACCCTGAATATATTGCAATGCCCAAGCACGAGCGACCCGTACTGACGCTTAGGCAGCTTCAAGATCCTAACTATTTTACTAAGCCTCAAATCCGCAGTGAAAAGATACCTCCTGTATTATCTAATTTATTACCAGAAGGGAGCTTAAGAGATATTGTGGCGAAAGCGCTTCAATGTCACGTGAATAACGAGTTCTCGATTTTGGCCTACTTGGGTACTAATTTGCCTGGTGCGTTGGTGGCGACGCCTATTAAGGCGGGTAATATGCCTGCTTGGGCATTAGAACAGCGTTTAGCGACGGCACCACAACTGATTAACGTTAAACATGCAGATACTAAATTTTCGCTTGCTGGCGTGCAGATGAAGTTCTCATCCTCTCATGTAGATGGCCGTTATCACATTGATCAGGAAATCTCTGCAGATATGTGGATTATTAAAACGCCTTCAACGGTGCATAAAGGTGTGTCTGTCAATGAGTATACCTGTATGAAGTTAGCCGAAGCCGCAGACGCTAAGATCCCAGAGATACGCTTAATTAAACTCGATGAATTAGAGGGGCTACCGAATATCAGGCTCCCCGATGAAACATATGCTTATGGTATAAAGCGTTTTGATCGTACTCATGAAGGACGAGTGCATACTGAAGACTTTGCTCAGATCTTTGGCCTGTATCCTGTAGATAAATATCAGAAAGTTAACTATGAGCAACTAGGGCAAGTGCTATTCCGTACTAGTAACGATCGCTTGGGTGATGTGCAGCAAATGGCGAGAAGGCTACTGATAAATATACTGTTAGGTAATGGCGATGCTCACCTTAAGAACTGGACTATCATCTATCAAGATCAGCGTTCTCCTCGTTTGTCGCCGCTATATGACGTGGTGTTCACTGCCCCATACATAGTGCATGATAACCTTGCCTTGAATATGGCAAAGTCTAAGCAGTGGAACGAAATGACAATGCAGCATTTTGAGAAGTGGTCAAACACGGTAGGTGTTCCATGGGCTGCAATTAAACCACACCTTCTAGATACTATAGATAAGGCTCGCTCTATGTGGCCAGAGAGGCTTGAAGAGCTACCTATGCTGGATGAACATAAAGATCTTTTACGAGCGCATTGGACTGCATTGGCTGACGACTTTAAAGTTAGCTGAAGTGAATGTTCAGTGGACAGAACTACCATACGATTTACAATCTAAATTAATTTGAAAAGGGCAGATGAAACCCAAAAAAGGATACTTGTAACGTGTTATCCCACAAGTAGCTATTTCATAGGCAAACAAAAGCCCAGCTATAAACTGAGCTTAGATAGACTAATTCAAATAGATAGAAACGTTATTCTACGTTCTGAATTTGTTCACGCATCTGCTCGATTAAGACCTTAAGTTCTACTGCGGCGGCAGTGACTTCTGCGCTGATAGATTTAGACGCTAAGGTATTAGATTCGCGGTTAAACTCCTGCATCATAAAGTCTAAACGGCGGCCTTGTGCGCCACCTTTCTTAAGGATGCGTTGGGTTTCGGCGACGTGGGCGTCGAGTCTGTCCATCTCTTCGGCGACATCCATCTTCTGGGCAAGAATAACCATCTCTTGTTCCATACGAGCTGGATCGAGTTCGCCGGTGATCTCGGCTAAACGATTAATCAACTTGTCACGTTGCCACTGCATAACGGTAGGCATATGTTCGCGAACGATAGTGACCTGTTCAACGATGGCATCCAGGCGTGTCTGTAGCATGGTCTTGATGGCATCACCTTCACGACCACGGGCTTCGATGAATTGATCGATGGCTGAATCGAAAGCGACTAACAACTCTTTGCCCAATGCATCCATATCTTGCTCAGAGCCTGACATGACGCCCGGCCACTTTAAGATATCGACCAGGTTCAGTTCACCCTGACCGGCTTCCTCTTTTACCCAGTTAGCAGCATTAATCAGCTGCTTGGCTAGATCTTGGTTGATCTGCAGTTCATTCGTGCTGTTGTCGGCGAGGTCATATCTTAGGTTCACTTCAATCTTGCCACGGTTTAAACGTTTACGCAGACGGTCTCTTAGCACTGGCTCCAGATTGCGAAAATGTTCAGGTAGGCGCAGGTAGGTTTCCAGATAGCGCTGATTGACGGAACGAATTTCCCAAGAGGCTGTTCCCCACTCGGCTTTGTGCTCGATACGAGCATAGGCTGTCATACTTTGGATCATGGGTTTTCCCAATCGTGTAAACGTTAAAGTGAACTGGGATTATAGACCTATGCTTGCAAGGGTCAAAGTAATCTCGCTTAGCTTTAACCCAAGAGTTCGAATAACGTGGCGTCAAACGCCACAAGCCCCTATAATATGCACCCAAATTCGCCTTTAGATTTATGAATACAGGAATTTTCTATGCGCCCTAGCGACAGAACGCCCGCTCAATCACGTCCGGTGACAATTACCCGCCAGTTTACAGCTCATGCTGAAGGCTCTGTTTTAGTTGAGTTCGGTGACACTAAAGTACTTTGTACTGCCAGCTTCGAAGAGGGAGTTCCACGTTTTCTTAAAGGGAAAGGTCAAGGTTGGGTGACTGCTGAATACGGCATGCTACCGCGTTCGACTCATAGCCGTATGAATCGTGAAGCTGCTCGTGGCAAGCAATCTGGTCGTACTCAAGAGATCCAGCGTCTTATCGGTCGCTCATTGCGTGCAGCCGTCGACATGAAGGCTCTGGGTGAAAACACTATCGTTATTGATTGTGATGTGATTCAGGCCGATGGTGGTACGCGTACCGCAGCTATCACAGGTGCATGTGTTGCATTGGTTGATTCGCTTAACTGGGCACGTGGAAAGGGGATCTTGAAAACGAATCCACTTAAGTTCCTGATTGCTGCCGTCAGTGTCGGTATCTATAAGGGTGAGCCAATTTGCGATTTAGAGTACATCGAAGATAGCGAAGCTGAGACAGATATGAATGTCGTGATGACAGAAACCGGTAAGATGATCGAGATCCAGGGAACTGCAGAAGGCGAACCATTCAGCCATGAAGAGTTGCTGAGTCTACTGGAGCTTGCTAAGCACGGTATTCGTGAAATTGTTGATATACAGAAAGCAGCATTGAGCTGATTTGTTATCAAGTAAAATTAAGGGCCCTGCGGGGTCCTTTTTGTAAGTAAAATAATAAGACCTGCCTACAAAATTTTAAGGAGATATTGTGAAAGCCTATCAGCGTGAGTTTATTGAATTTGCATTAGAGCGTCAGGTACTGAGATTTGGCGAGTTTACGCTTAAATCTGGTCGTACGAGCCCTTATTTTTTCAATGCAGGCCTGTTTAATACCGGTCGGGATCTGGCTCGTCTCGGGCGCTTCTATGCCGCAGCATTAGTCGATTCAGGTATTGAGCACGATCTGCTTTTCGGCCCAGCGTACAAAGGGATCCCAATTGCGACAACGACGGCCGTCGCTTTATGTGAGCACCATGATATTGATATCCCTTACTGCTTTAACCGTAAAGAGAAGAAAGATCACGGCGAAGGCGGCAGTCTAGTTGGCAGTGAGCTCAAAGGCCGCGTTATGCTGGTTGATGATGTGATCACCGCCGGTACCGCAATTCGTGAGTCTATGGAGATCATCGAAGCCCATAAGGCTGAGCTGGCAGGTGTGTTGATCGCACTGGATCGTCAGGAGAAAGGTAAGGGCGAGCTTTCAGCTATCCAGGAAGTCGAGCGCGACTTTGGCTGTGAAATTGTTTCTATTATCAAGTTGGGTGATTTGATTAACTATCTTTCTGAAAAGTCAGGTATGGAAGCGCAGCTTGAGTCAGTGAGCGCTTACCGCGACCAGTACGGGATTTAAGAGAAGTATCGAGTTCCTAGGGCGTTCGCAAGCTCACTCCGAGGGCGCTCACAAGTTCGCTTCTAGAAAAAGCAAAAGCTATTGGTTTGGCTTTTGCTTTTTTGTTTTCAGTTTCTCGCAGCGGTTTACCGCGTTCTAGAAGAGCCGGAGGCTCGCTCTCGAATCTGCTTTGCCATTAATTACTTAAGAACTCGGCGCGTGTGGCAGGGTTAGATTTGAAGATCCCGCCGAGGGCCGTGGTTGTCGTTGAGCTGGTGGAGTCCATGACGCCACGGGATTTCACACAATAATGTACGGCATCCATCTTTACTGCCACATCTTTGGTCTCTAGCAGGGTCTGCAGTGCGACGAGTACTTGTTGAGTGAGTCGCTCCTGCACCTGAGGGCGCTGCGCGAAGAATTGCACGATACGATTGATCTTAGACAGACCTATGATGTTTTTTCTTGGCAGATAAGCCACGGTGGCTAAACCATCAATGGTGACTAAGTGGTGTTCGCAGGTACTCGTAAGACTGATACCGTTAACCTTAACCATCTCATCGAATCCCATCTTATTTTCGATCACAGTGATCTTAGGAAAATTCTGATAATCCAGACCTGAAAAAATTTCATCGACATACATTTTGGCTATACGGCGTGGTGTATCGGCCAAACTGTCATCGGTTAAATCCAGTGACATCAAATTCAAGATTGCTCGCATATGTTGCTCAATCTGCTCTTTACGCTCATCGGCGCTGAGCTCACAGGGGAGCATCGGAGTCTCGAGTCCACGTGCTAATAATGCACTTTGCACAAGCTGTGCTGATTCACTGAGAACGGCGTCTTTTAATGTCATAAGTTCCTCCACTATGATGGGTAGTGGTTTTAATGTGTATCTTTTGTCGCAACAAAGGCTGGACTTGCTGAAGTGTCAGTCTTCTCTTTATCGACTCCAGAGTCAACTTCTGGGTAGTGGCTTGAATTAAGAGAAAGCGGGAGGATACCGCTATTTGCTGTAAATATATACCAGAAATCAGGGTTAAGATAACAAAAAAGCCGATAGAGGCTATCGGCTTTTACGGAGCGGTTACAGGTTATAGTTTGAGATTTTCTTTCAGGAAGCTCAACATCTCACCATAGTATTTCGCTTGATGCTCATCGTTATAGAAGCCATGGCCTTCGTCGTCCATCACGAGTTTTTGATAAGGGTAGCTATGCTCTTTAAGTGCATCTTCCAGAGCTTCAAATTGCTCAATAGGCGCACGCTCGTCATCCCCGCCATGAACCAGTAAAATCTTCGTCTTTAGCTTATCGACATTATGGGTGGGTGACATAGATTTCAGCACTTTAGGGTCTTCACCCAGAACTTGTTCTAAGTAACGCTCTCCTGCGCGACGGCTCTGTACGTCGCCCTTTTTGAACATCAAGGGTAGATCGTAGACACCGGCAAACCCGATAGCGCATTTAAACATGTCTGGTGCAAGTGTTGGTGCCATCAATGCTGAATAACCACCGAAGCTGCCCCCGGCAATACAGATGCGGTCTTTGTCTACGAATCCCTGTTCGATGACGTACTTAGTTCCATCTATGATGTCATACTGAATATCTGTGCCCCATTTCTGGTGGCCCAGATGTTCGAACTCTTTACCGTATCCGCCTGAACCACGGAAGTTTATCTGTAATACCGCCATGCCTTCACTTGCTAGCATTTGGTTTTGTGGATTAAAACCCCACTCATCACGTACACCATGTGGCCCACCATGGGGGTTGACTACTAAGGGTAAATTTTCAGCCTTTTTTCCATGTGGCAAAGTTAAGTAGCCATAGATCTGTTTGCCGTCACGATTGATAAAATTAATTGGTTTCACTTCCGCCATCAATTCAGGGTCGAGCCACTGCTTGGAAGATGCGAGGTACTCTAGTTTAAGTTTCTTTGTATCGAGAACATAGTAATCACCAGGATTACGGTCATTGAAGGCTACTATAATGAGTTTTTCTGAGTTACGGGATTCGCTGACAATACGTACCTGATGACCTGGAAGAGCGGCTAATAATTGCTTCAGTATTTTGGAATGGCTCTCCTCTGGATTAACGAAGGTATAGCCCGGGTAGCCATTTTCAAACTCGACTGCGTAGAGTTGTCTCGTTTCTTGGTTGATCCAAAAATTGCTTGGGTCTACAACATCATCTTGAATTATCTGTTTTTTTTCGCCGGTTTCCAGATTGATTTTGTATACGCCCAAGGTCTGGCCTTGTTCACGGCCTGCGGCGTAAATACTATTTTTATCATGGGCGAAGGAAATAGGACTAAAATCCTCGAGCTTAAGTTCAAGTTTATCGGTATTTTGCCAGTCATTATCCTTGCGGTAATATACTTTGGTGGTGTTGGTTTTATCTTCGCCAGCGACAAAGCGCACTTCACCTTCATGGTCAGTTAAAAAGCGGGATTGACCAATCGGTGAATGAGTGATTTTACGGCGTATGCCACTATATAAATCGACTCGATAGACATCTTGTGTTCGTTCATAGTCAATCGTTCGAGTGTTGCTCCATGGAATAGCATTGACTAACATGTGACGGTCATCGTTGGGCAAGGGGTCTAAAATAAATGCCGTAGCTCGGATAGGAGTATTTTTCTTAATTCGGCTACCTGTCTGTTGCCCTTTTTGTTTGTAACCAAATAAATACACGGGTTTAGAACCATCGGCGTTAACGGCCATCAGCTCGCCATAATAGATCGGATGATCTTGCCAGCCTTTCAGGTATTCTTTTTGAAGTACCACCCTCTCATCGTTAACCCATTCATAATTACCCACTTGAGCATTATTTGCAAAATAGACCGAGTGCACTGGTTTTTTTGTTTTTATCTCTAAGATTAGCAGCACATTTTTGCCATCTTTTGTGGTTATCGTGCTGAGATAGTCTCCATTGGGAGAGATTTTTACGTTGTTGAATTCGGCTGAACGGCTAAAAACCTGAGCGGGATTTTCTATTTTTGCCACAGCGTTATGGCTGAGAATTGCGAGGCAGGTAAAACTAAACAACTTAATTAGCTTCATACAACTTCCTTGTAAAAATATCGTGATTATTTTGTGTGTTTTTGTATCGAGGGAGGGTAAAGCAAAAATTGAGTTATATCAATAGGGTAGATTTGGTGTCATTTTGGTAACTTTGTAAGGGAGAGAGCTTCTGTTTCAATTTACTGCTTGTAAATGGAGATCAATCGAGCGATGTAATCTACTGATTACATAACAGCCCTTCCTGATAGTAAGGATCGGGCTGCCATCGGGATAGGTGATTTAGCTTTGAAGGAGTTGCTGCTGGATGAAAGTCCACTGCTGTTCGAAGTGTTCGGTTGGCTTTTGCTTAAATTCACTTCGAACAAATTGTGCGATTCTGCCCTCTGCGATGGCGAGCAGCAGGTTGGCCAGAATAGCTTCATCAAGGTTGAAGCCTTTGCCCTCTCTCAGAGTTTTCTCTCGTAAGATCTGTTTTAGGTGGGTCTCAATTTTGGAAAAAATCAGGCTGACCCTGCTACGAAGACGTTCATTCTCGCCCAGCAGGGCGTCACCATTGAGCACTCTGGAGATCCCGGGGTTACGCTCGGAGAAGATAAGCAGAAGCTGCAGTAGCAACTGGCATCGCTTCATGGTGTCTTTCTCTTCTGTCATGATGAGGTTGATGCGAGATAACAGTGATTCTTCGATGAAGTCGATAAGGCCTTCAAACATGCGCGCTTTACTTGGAAAATGTCTATATAGCGCGGCTTCAGAGACGCCCACTTCGGCAGCGAGTTTTGCCGTTGTGATTCTCTGTCCCGGGTTCGTTTCCAGCATAGTTGCCAGACATTGGAGAATATGTTCGCGGCGATTGATTTTTGGGCTTGCAGCCATTTAGTTTTCCTTCACTCAAAATACGGCAGGAGCTAGGTGATCGCTTTGCCTTCGTCCAAAAGCGGATGTTGGCAACAGTTCACTTTTTATTAATTACAGAGTCGAGGCCAATATTTTCAGCCTCAAAGATGACTGTGTTGAGGTTATTGGGTGCCGGAATGACCGAAGCCACCTTCACCACGAGATGAGTTATCAAATTCATCAACCAGTTTAAATTCGGCCTGAACGACCGGAACAAAAACGAGTTGAGCCAACCTGTCTCCTATCTCTAAGGTGAATGGTTCACTGCCTCTGTTCCAGCATGAGACCATTAGTGGTCCTTGATAATCAGAATCGATAAGGCCAACCAAGTTGCCTAACACTATGCCGTGTTTATGACCCAGGCCCGAGCGGGGTAGGATCACGGCTGCAAGGCTGGGATCGGCGACATGAATTGAGATGCCGGTAGGAATTAGAATGGTCTCTCCCGGAGCCACCTGAATACTGGTTTCGAGCATTGCCCTAAGGTCCATGCCGGCACTACCGGGTGTCGCATAGGCGGGTAGAGGGAATTGAGAACCTATGCGTGAATCGAGGATTTTTACTTCTATAGGAGTTTTCATGCGTTATCTATTCGTTTCGCTATCAGGGTCAGCAATTGAGTGGCTAAGGTTAGTTTATTCGTTGCGGGGAGATCTTGCTCTCCTTTTTCCCAAATCACTTTGAGTGCATTGCTATCCGCATTGAAACCAAGTTCGGGGCTGGACACGTCGTTAGCCGCTATCATGTCGAGCTTTTTGCGAATAAGTTTATCTTTGGCATAGCGTGCAACATCTTGAGTTTCGGCGGCAAATCCCACAGTAAACGGTCGTGGGGTATGGCTGGCAACGTTGGCTAAGATATCAGGATTTCTAACCAGTTCAAGCTGCATTTCAGTTGCTGATTTCTTTATCTTGTCTGTGGCGATATCGGCAACGCGGTAATCTGCGACGGCAGCACAGCCGATAAAAATGTCATGGGAGTCGACTTGGGCCATGACAGCATTGAGCATATCATCGGTCGACTCTACATCGACTCTGTTTACGCCTGTCGGGGTAGGCAGATGAACCGGACCGGAGACTAAGGTGACATAGGCTCCCATATCAGCGGCGGCCTTAGCCAAGGCGTAGCCCATTTTCCCGGAGCTGTGATTCGAGATATAACGTACGGGGTCTATCGCTTCTCTTGTTGGACCCGCCGTGAGCAGTAACGAGCGACCCGCAAGCAGCTTTGGTGCAAAAAACTGCTCGACTTGCATGGCTATTTCCAGAGGCTCTTGCATACGACCCGGACCGACCTCACCACAGGCTTGGCTGCCTGACGCTGGGCCCCAGATGGTGAGCCCACGCTCAGACAAATTCTTGATATTGTCCTGTGTCGCCTGATTACGATACATCTGTTGATTCATCGCCGGGCAGATCACGACAGGTGACTCGGTGGCTAAGCAAGTTGTGGTGATGAGTTCATCGGCCATACCCGCATTGATTCGTGCAATTAAATTGGCTGTCGCTGGTGCAACCAGTACCAGATCTGCCCAGCGTGCCAGCTCAATATGCCCCATAGCGGCTTCGGCGGCAGTATCGAGGAGATCGGATGCGACGGGATACCCGGAGAGTGCCTGTAACGTCAGGGGGGTGATAAATTCTTTAGCGCTTTGGCTCATGACCACACGAACGTCTGCACCACGCTCTTTGAGGCGACGAATAAGGTCGGCAGATTTATAGGCCGCGATACCGCCGCCTATAGCTAATAAGATATTTTTATTTGTCAGACTCTGGTTCATAAGAGATGGCTCATCAAGAGGTGAAATCAGTCGCTAAATTGAATTGCCGCCTAACATATCACAAACCGGATGAAGTGGAGGACACAAGTTTTAAAAACTCGACCATACTCAAGAACAGATAAAAAAATCACACAGGGAGGTCGTGATGGGGATTAAAGATTGGCCCGATGGAGAAGGTCCAAGGGAAAAACTGCTGAAATTTGGAGTGGGACAGTTATCTGATGCAGAGTTACTTGCTGTCGTCCTTAGAAATGGCATACAAGGCTTAAGTGCTGTTGAGCTGGCTCGGAATTTGATTGCTCAATTCGGAGGGCTTAGAGAGCTTCTGACAGCTTCTGAACTTGAAATATGCAGAATGTCAGGTATGGGACCGGTAAAATTTGCTCAACTTAAGGCTGCAGCCGAGCTAAGCAAGCGAATTTCCCAACAAAATTTAAAAAGAGGAAAAATATTGAGTGATCCTGATTTAACTCGGGACTATTTAATGAGACAATTAGCAGATCGTGCCTATGAAGTGTTCGCTATTCTATTGTTGGATAGCCAGCATAGAGTCATTCAGTTTGTTGAATTATTCCGTGGCACCATAGATTCAGCCTCGGTATATCCGCGTGAAGTGGTATGCCTGGTGCTTGAGAAAAAGGCTGCGGCCGTGATTGTCTGCCACAACCACCCATCGGGTGTTGCGGAGCCAAGTCTGGCCGATAGGCGAATAACTGAGCGATTGAAACATGCATTGGCAACCATCGATGTTTCCTTGCTAGACCATATGGTTGTAGGCGATCGCGAGATAGTTTCATTTGCAGAGAGGGGATTGATAGATTAACTATCCCTTGATCTTTGTTTTTAGATCCTGTATAAAATGCGCCCTCTGTTGTGTGCCTCAGGCGACGGCCGTGTTCGAGGCACATTAATGCTCGAGCGTTATATATATTGTTTTGGAGAAGTTTGACATGTCAAGAGTATGCCAAGTAACTGGCAAGAAACCAATGGTTGGTAACAACCGCTCACACGCGAAAAACGCGACACGTCGTCGTTTTTTACCTAACCTACAAAACCACCGTTTTTGGTTAGAAGGTGAAAAGCGTTTCGTTAAGCTACGTATCTCTACTAAAGGTATGCGTATCATCGATAAGAAAGGTATTGAAGTTGTTGTTGCTGAACTTCGTGCCCGTGGCGAGAAGGTATAATAAACCATGGCTAAATCTAAAGGTAATCGTGAGAAGATCAAGCTAGTTTCTAGCGCTAAAACAGGTCATTTCTACACGACTGAAAAGAACAAGCGTAACATGCCTGAAAAGATGGAAATCAAGAAATTTGATCCAGTTATCCGTCAGCACGTTATGTACAAAGAAGCTAAAATCAAGTAATTGCTTGATTCTTACTTCTAGAAAGCCCCTGTTTCAGGGGCTTTTTTTTTGCCTTTTTTCTACCTCCTGAACTATTATTTATTGATGGCTTATCAATAAAAATTCAAATTCCGTCTCTCTTTTTTTTCTTATATTTAGTTCTATTTAGCCTTAAATTTAGTTATTTACTACATATTTCGTGGTGAAAATAAATGCTTTAATTTTGCATTAAAATGCAATAATATGGTTTTTTATTACTCTGTCATACTTCTAATGACTGCATATTTGATGAATTAAGGTGAGATATTACTCGTGCGTACCACTGAACTCGTTGATGGATTTCGTCATTCTGCTTCCTACGTTAACTCTCATCGGGGGAAGACTTTTGTCGTCATGTTAGGTGGCGAAGCCTTGGCTCAAAATCAATTTCGTTCGATCATTAACGATATTGCTTTGCTACATAGCTTAGGCATTAAGATTGTTCTGGTGCACGGTGCCAGGCCGCAGATCGATGATGCGCTGGCGGAGAAGTCTATCACTCCTGAATATTATAATGGCGTGCGGATCACCGAAGAGGATGCTTTTAAGGTTATCAAGCAGGTTGTGGGTGGCCTTCAGCTCGATATTACAGCGAGGCTTTCCATGAGCTTGAGTAATACGCCCATGCAAGGTGCTCAAATTAATGTTGTCAGTGGTAATTTTGTTATTGCTCAACCCCTAGGCGTCGATGATGGCGTAGATTATTGCCTCAGTGGTAAAGTCAGGCGAATCGATGTTCAGGGCCTTAAGGCTCAGCTAGGCAATAATGGCATAGTATTACTGGGTCCTATCGCGGCATCTGTAACGGGAGAGAGTTTTAACTTAACTGCGGAAGAGGTCGCGACTCAAATAGCGGTAAAGCTGAAGGCTGATAAGATGATTGGCTTCAGCTCCCAGAAAGGTATTTTGGATAGTTGTGGTGAGGTGTTGGCCGAGTTAATGCCAAACGAGGCCCAGCAGATCCTCAATAACCTCCACCAGGAATCTCATGTCTGCCTGGGGACCAAGGCATTTTTAAAGGCCAGTATTGATGCTTGCCGAAATGGTGTATCCCGTTGTCACTTTGTCAGCTATCTCGATGATGGATCTCTACTGCAGGAGTTGTTCTCCAGGGATGGTGTGGGTACGCAAATTGTTACTGAGAGTGCAGAGCGTCTGCGTCGTGCGGGGATTGGTGATATTGGTGGCATATTAGACCTTATCCGTCCGTTAGAGGAGAAAGGTGTGCTGGTGCGTCGCTCCCGTGAACAGCTGGAGATGGAGATTGAGCAGTTTATGTTGATTGAGCGTGATAGCTTAGTGATAGGCTGCGCCGCCTTCTATCCGTTTGAAGAGGATAATGCCGGTGAGTTTGCTTGCCTGGTTGTGCACCCTGAGTATCGTGATGCCGACAGAGGAAGCATTCTACTCAATAATATCATTGGGCAGGCGAGGGTTAGAGGCTACTCGAGACTCTTTGCATTGACGACCAGAAGCATTCATTGGTTCTTAGAGCATGGCTTCGAAATCGTTGAGGTCGATGAGTTACCGGATAAAAAGAAGCAGTTATACAATTACCAGAGAAAGTCTAAAATACTGGCTCTTGAGCTGTAAATTAGCAAAAAAAGGAGGTGTTATCACCTCCTTTTTTATGTCTGGAACATTTGTGCCGAGAGTCCATGGATGGATCGCTATCGGCTTTATTACCTGCAGCCCAGTGTCACAGATGAGACAGCCTTAGTTTATCTTGCCGTTGAAACAGCATCAGAGAAAGTTTCAGGACTCTCTCAGAGGCTTTTTACGCTTATAGAGCATATCGATACTAAACAGGATTAATGCGCTCCAGATAAAAGCAAAGGTGATCCCTTTTTCCAGGTCAAAGGGTTCTTTGTAAAGTGTAATAGCGAGTATAAACATGATGCTGGGGCCGATATATTGAAAGAACCCCAACATTGAGAGCGGAATTCTAACCGCTGCGGCGGCGAAACAGAGTAGCGGTATGGTTGTGACTATACCCGCAGCCATCAAGAGTAGGTTGTGTGGCAGAGTATTAGTCATCAGATTACTGAGTGCGTCCCCCATATTGGCGAACAGATAGATCATCGCGACAGGAAAGAGAATTGCGGTCTCGACTAATAAGCCGGTCTTGGCATCGACATTGACTTTCTTTCTTAGTAAGCCGTATAAGCCGAAAGAGAAAGCCAGACCCAGTGAGACCAGAGGAATCGAGCCGAATGAGATTAACTGAACCAGCACCCCGGCAGCTGCCAGCCCTACGGCGCACCACTGTAGCTTCCTTAGCCGTTCGCTAAGAAAAACCATACCTAGCATGACATTAACCAGAGGGTTGATGAAATATCCCAGGCTGGCATCCAGCATGTGGTCATTGTTCACCGCCCAGATGAATAGCAACCAATTTCCAGCGATCAGGACGGATGTCAGTGTGAGCACCGCCAGTTGCTTCGGGCGCTTTAATACTTGCCTCAGCCTGGAGAATCCACCAAAAATGAACATGAGTAAGGTCACAAAGACAAATGACCAGATCACACGGTGGATCAAAATTTCAGTCGCAGAAACGTGATCGAGTAATTTAAAGTAGAGGGCAGCAAAGCCCCATAAGGTATAGGCACAAAGCGCGAATGCGATGCCTTTGCGGTGTTCAGAGTCAAGCATGAATATAACTACAAAAGAAGAGAGAGGCCTATTGTATGCGTCATGGCTGGCTGGCTCAACTTCATCGGCAATATATGTCAGAAAAAGTGCAATGAACCCATGTCTCGTCAAAGTGACACAAGGAAACTAAAGCTGACACTTTGACCTAAAAAAGGGTAAAAGGCTGCTTTAGGGCTTGCTCAGTTGATAAGAGACTGAGTCTTATCAACTGAGCAAGTTTATTTCGACGTTAACCTACCATGTAAGTCCCTGTCCCAAAGGCAATATGGCTGCCTTGTTCATTGTGGAGTTCCATGCGACAAACGGAAACTCGGTTGCCGGCACGTATCACAGTTCCCGTGCCGGTAAACTGCATACCTCTTCCCGGCCTTAGGTAATCGACACGCAGGTCTATGGTACCTAATGTCTGCAATCGACTTTGCAGATCTTCAATGCTCCAGTCTTCCCGACTGGCAACCAAACCTGCAAAAACCGTGAGACCACCGACGACATCGAGTACTGTAGCGGTGACTCCGCCATGAAGTATCTGCTGATGAATATTACCGATGAGGTCAGGTTTCATATTGATAACGACCTCGACACCATCGAGATCATAGCGTTTGATATCGAGCCCCAATAAATTATGGAAGGGAACCTGTTTATCGAATACCTCTGCGACTCGATTGAGTGTCTGCTCTTGAATAGGGTTAGTCATAAAGCTCCCTCTTAGACCTGTTTATTATTAGAGCAATTAATCTATCGCTTATGTATGTTGCAATGCAAATTTAAATAGTACTAAAGAGTTGAATGGCACTGAATTTATTGAACATTAACTTATGCCATCGGCTGGTTTTATGGCGATGGGCAGTTAATTATGCTGTTAAATCGGAATGAAGAACGATGGGTTCTTGCTGTGAAAACTGACAATAACAGCGTCATTTCTCCGTTATTTGACAAGCAATTTTGCCTGATTGGTATTAGAATAGGCCCCCCTAATTTCTGACTCTGACGGCCAATGGAACAAGCGATAGACGAACCTCAATTAGATCCGCTCTCTTCTACTCTGCAATCTGTTTTCGGCTACCGGACATTCAGAGAGGGCCAAAGAGAGGTGATAGAACAAAGCTGTTCAGGTTATGACTGTTTAGTCATTATGCCAACGGGCGGCGGAAAGAGTCTTTGCTATCAGCTTCCTGCTCTGCAACTGCCAGGATTGACCATTGTCGTGTCACCGCTTATCTCACTGATGAAAGATCAGGTCGATAGTCTGACTCAGATGGGGGTTTCGGCTGCTTACCTTAACTCATCTCTGCCCAGAGAAGAGAGTGCCAAAATCTTACAACAGATGCACAAGGGGGAAATAAAGCTCTTGTATGTGTCGCCAGAGCGCCTGTTGCAGGGGCACTTTATCGACAGGCTTCATGAGCTGCACATTTCGCTGTTTGCTATCGATGAAGCTCACTGTATCTCTCAATGGGGGCATGATTTCAGGCCCGAATACGCGGCATTGGGTAAGCTGAGAGATGTGTTTCCTCATGTGCCGATCATGGCGTTAACGGCTACGGCCGATCAGGCAACCAGAAAAGATATTTGTGACCGTTTAACCATCAGCCCATTTTCGCTGCTGACCAGTTTCGATCGTCCTAATATCCGCTATACCGTGGCAGAGAAGCTTAATGCCGCCAATCAGTTGCGCCAGTTTGTTACCGATCAAAAAGAGACTAGCGGGATAATCTACTGTAGCAGTCGTCGCCGGGTTGATGAGGTGGCCGAACGGCTAAGGCTGCAAGGACACAACGCGGAAGCCTATCACGCAGGGAAGACTCAGGAAGAGCGAGCCGATGTTCAAGATCGCTTTCTTAAAGATCAGCTTGATATTGTGGTCGCTACCGTGGCATTTGGAATGGGGATTAATAAATCGAATGTACGTTATGTGGTGCATTACGATATCCCCAAGAGTGTTGAAGCCTATTATCAGGAAACAGGCAGGGCTGGACGCGACGGTTTAGACTCCGAAGCGCTGTTGTTATTCGACCCCGCCGATATCGGTCGCGTGCGCCACCTGATAGAGCAGTCTGAGCCCGGACCACAACAACAGGTCGAGTTCCACAAACTCAATACCATGGCTGCGTTTGCAGAAGCGCAAACGTGTCGTCGTCAGGTACTGCTGCATTATTTTGATGAAAGTGCGCTTGAGCCCTGTGGTAACTGTGATATCTGTTTAGATCCCCCGAAACGTTATAACGGGATACAAGATGCACAGAAGGTGCTCTCATGTATCTATCGGTTGGATCAACGCTTTGGGGTCAATCATTTGATTGAAGTCTTGAGAGGTTCTAAGGCGGCGACTGTGCTCGAACGTGGCCATGATAAGCTATCGACCTGGGGCATAGGTAAAGAGAAAAGCCATGAATTTTGGCTAAGCATTATAAGACAGATCATACATTTAGGTTTTGCCAGCCAAGATATCACCCGTGGTTCTTCGGTGAAGCTGAACCCTTCGGCCCGCTCAGTGTTGAAAGGTGAAGTTGAGCTGTTACTCGCAGAGCCGAGGATCGTTCTGCAAACGACTAAGCGAAGAGGAGGCAGTACTCGTGCGCCGTTAAATTATGATCGTAAATTATTTGCTCGACTTAAACAGCTCAGGCGAACATTAGCCGAGGAGCTGGATGTGCCACCTTACCTGGTCTTTAACGATGCCTCTTTAGCTGAAATGGCTGCCATGATGCCGACGAGCCCGGGAGAAATGTTGGCTGTAAACGGTGTTGGTGAGCGTAAATTAAGCCGCTTTGGTGGTGAGTTTCTTGATGAAATCGCTAACTACTTAGCCGATAGCTAACCGTATCAGCCTATAGGCTCTTCATCGATTTTAGTTTGTCTGAGTTGTTGTATATGGGCACGCTTTATTAATGAGCTGAGGCTGTCATGTTGTTGCATGCGAGCGAAACCAATTTTAGTTTTATTGCCATTCAATAAAGGCGTGATGGCCTCCTTTATCTGCTCGATAACTCTTAACGTGCCGTTCTCCTTAGTATGAGGAAGTAAGAGAAGAAGCTCCCCATCTTCTCTGTTTATCACTAAGTCCTGATCTCGCAGTAAGTTCTCGATTCTGGAGGTGAGGAGTGGGAGATCGGCTTGATAAACATGCACAGTGTGAATGACGATGAGACTTAGGGGATATCCACCCTTTTTACTGTTACTGATTAACCGCTCGATTCTATGTTCACGGCTCAGTGGCTCAATGGCTAATGGTGCCTGGATTGTTCTCTTTTTATATCTGATGGTTATGACACCTAAAATAAAACCAAATAATAGTGTCAGTAGAATTGCGATATAGCCGGATTTAAACCCTAGCCCCACGTTTATTGATGAGTTTCCCTGCAGTAATTCTGTTTTAAAGAGCTGTTGTTGTCTGCTTACTCTGGCGTTTAACTGCAGCAGGCGAGTATCTTTGATGAAGTTAAACGAGTTTTCTGCCGCATCGAAACGCTTTAACTCATACTGGCGAGCCTGTTTAAAGTCTCCAATACCCGCATAATAGTTGCTAAGAACTTCATAGCTTAGTATCAACTCTGCGTAGTGAGATGTGCGCAATCCAGCGCTTATTGATTTATTGATTAATTTTAGCGCTTTATCTGTGTTACCGCTTGCCAGTAATACCTCCCCTAATAAGCGCTGTGCTCTTAATTCCTCAATGGTCTTTTTCTGTTTTTTAAAGGTGTTCAGGCTGATCTCGAGTAGTTGAATTGCACGGGTGAAATTTGCCCTCTTATACTCGAGTTGGGCCATCTCTGTGTAACTGATTGCCAGCTCAAACGCTGTGCCTAATTCAGGAAGCAGCGTTTTGGCTTGCTGAATTAACTCGTCACTCGAAGGGGATTGATTTAGCTGTGCCATCTTAGCCATGTGGGCCGCAAGCACGACCCGGACCTTGCCTTGAAACTCCTTAGTTTCAGTGGCGCGTTCAATAATCTCAAAAGCTTGTCTGGTCTCATTCTTTTTTGCCAGTAGCTGACTGAGTGGTAGCTGAATATAGATGAGGGGGGGCAGAGTCCAACTCTGTTCCTGGTTCAAGGCATCAGGATACATATCAATCGCTAAACTAAGATCTTCGAATGCGCTGCTATAGCTATCAACTTGGGTATCTATGATGCCTCTCAACCTTAGGGCATTGATTAAAGACTGTGGTTGCTTGAGCTCTCTGGATAGCAGAATTGATGAATCGAGTATAGGCAGTGCCTGCCTGAAATCGCCGTAATTGGTAAATGCACCTGCCATACAGTTCAGAAAATAGGGGCGCACCTGATCGAGTTTGAGAATTTTTGCTTTGGCTTCACCGATTCTGGCCAGATTAATTGCCGCTTCGTTCTCACCTAGCTGTAGAAAGGTCTCACACCTGAATAGGGCAAGTCTGAGTTTTTCTGTTTCAGAGAGCGTTACCGGAGAAGAGATGGCCTCGAGATCGTTGATCTCAATTAACGCTGCACTTGGATATTGGTAGAGAAGGGTATCTATCGTATCGAGCTGCATTGATGTACTCGCCCACACTGGCGCGAGCCAGAAAATCAGGCTTAGCACGACGATACGAAAATCCATTTTTTCCCGCTCCGGTTTATTTTTCAGGTATCCATGAAGTATTGCATTATACCGAATTTAAATAAGATGTTGCATAAAAATACAGCTAAGGGCGATTGATAGATGCTGGATTGAAAAAATGGTGATTCACGGATGCTAAATGGTTAAAGGCTAGTGAAAGCTATGGTATGTAGAGGTTTTGGTGATATTAAAAACAGGCTGGGCTGGTCTAATCTGTCGTTATTGAAAAGAATAGGGTTGACACCGGAAGGCTCACACGTTAAAAATTAACCACTCGAACGATAAATGAACGCATACATAGTTATGCTTATTTGATAAAAAATGAAAATTAAAAGTGCATTACTCAACCTCCTCATTCTCATTCTCGCAGATTCTGCGCGGAGGATGTAGTGTTGCACGCTCAATAGAAGTACCAGCATTCACAAACCCCGCGCTAACAACCGCGGGGTTTTTTTGTTTTTAAGCGCCAATAATATAAGTATCCACGGAGAAAACAGATGTCTAACCGAGTGATTATTTTTGATACAACCCTACGAGATGGCGAGCAGGCTTTAGCGGCGAGTTTAACGGTTAAGGAGAAACTACAGATAGCACTCTCATTGGAGCGTCTTGGCGTCGATGTTATGGAGGTGGGCTTTCCGGTTTCGTCACCTGGAGATTTTAACTCGGTGCAGACGATTGCAAATACCGTTAAGAATAGCCGGGTGTGTGCCTTAGCCAGAGCGCTTGAAAAAGATATTGATGCTGCGGCGCAGTCATTATCAGTTGCCGACCAGTTCAGAATTCACACCTTTATCTCTACATCAACGATTCACGTAGAGAGCAAGTTGAAGCGTTCATTCGATCAAGTGCTTGAGATGGCGGTTGGTGCCGTTAAATATGCCCGTCGATTCACCGATGATGTTGAGTTTTCATGTGAGGATGCGGGAAGAACGCCTATCGATAACCTGTGTCGTATGGTTGAAGAGGCCATCAAGGCGGGTGCGCGCACCATCAATATCCCTGACACCGTTGGATACACGATACCCAGCGAGTTTGGCGGTATTATCGAGACATTGTTTAACCGGGTTCCGAATATCGACCAGGCGATCATCTCCGTTCATTGTCACGACGATCTAGGGCTTTCTGTCGCCAACTCGATCACGGCTGTGCAGCAGGGAGCCAGACAGGTTGAGTGTACCGTTAATGGTATCGGTGAGCGAGCGGGTAACTGTTCACTGGAAGAGATAGCGATGATCTTATCGACCCGTAAAGATTCAATGGGCCTTGAGACAGGGATTAATGCCAAAGAGATACACCGTACCTCTAACTTGGTCAGCCAACTTTGTAACATGCCTGTCCAGGCGAATAAGGCGATAGTCGGCGCCAATGCATTCACTCATTCATCCGGCATTCACCAGGATGGTATGCTGAAATCACAAAATACCTATGAAATTATGACCCCTGAAAGCATAGGCTTGCATCGTAATAATTTGAATATGACCTCGCGTTCTGGCCGCCATGTAATTAAGCATCGTATGGAAGAGATGGGTTACGGTGATAAAGATTACGATATGGATACCTTATATGAGGCCTTCTTACAGCTTGCCGATAAGAAAGGTCAAGTGTTTGATTATGATCTTGAAGCGCTGGCCTTTATAGAGGCACAGGCTGAAGAGGAAGCCGATTATAAACTTGAGCAGTTAGTTGTTCACTCCGACTCTACCGAAGGTAATGCAACTGCCACCGTGAAATTAGAGATCGAGGGTAAAACGGTCACAGAGGCTGCGACCGGGAACGGGCCTGTCGATGCGGCATATAACGCGATTGCCAGAGCGAGTCAGTGCGAGGTGAATATCACCAGCTATAAGCTTAGTTCGAAAGGTGAAGGGCAAAATGCATTGGGGCAGGTAGATATTGAGGCCAACTATAATGCGCAGAGCTTCCATGGAGTAGGGCTTGCGACTGACGTGGTCGAAGCGTCGGTTCAAGCGCTCGTACATGTGATGAACTTGACCTCCAGAGCCGATAAAGTGGCTGACTGTAAAGAAAAAATTCAAAAAGACCGTAGTGAGCTAGGTGGTGTTTAACCACTGCACGTCGAACATAAATAATAAAGAAAATTATAATTGAAGAGCAGGAGTTAGGTGTCGTATGAGTTATCAAATAGCGGTATTAGCCGGAGATGGAATTGGAGCTGAAGTGATGGCTGAGGCACGTAAGGTGCTGAGTGCTGTAGAGGAACGGTTCGAGCTTGCTATTGAATATAGTGAATATGATATCGGTGGCGCAGCTATCGATAATCATGGTTGTCCGTTGCCCGAGGTTACTTTGAAAGGGTGTGAAGCGGCCGATGCCATCTTATTTGGATCGGTTGGGGGCCCTAAATGGGAACACCTGCCGCCCAATGATCAACCTGAGCGTGGTGCATTACTACCACTTCGTGGTCATTTTGAGTTGTTCTGCAATATGCGCCCGGCAAAACTACATGCAGGTTTAGAGCATATGTCGCCGCTACGCAGTGATATCTCAGGCAAAGGTTTCGACGTTCTTTGTGTTCGCGAGTTAACCGGCGGGATCTACTTTGGTAAACCCAAAGGACGCCAGGGCGAAGGGGAAGAGGAAGAGGCATTCGATACCATGCGTTATAGCCGCAAAGAGGTTAGGCGTATCGCAAAAATTGCCTTCGAAGCGGCGCAGGGACGACGTAAGAAGGTGACCTCCGTCGATAAAGCCAATGTGTTGGCATGTTCGGTGTTGTGGCGAGAAGTTGTCGAAGAGGTCGCTAAAGACTATCCGGATGTGGAGCTTGAACATATCTATATCGATAACGCTACCATGCAGCTGCTTCGCCGCCCAGATGAATTCGATGTCATGCTTTGTTCTAACCTGTTTGGCGACATTATCTCAGATGAGATCGCCATGTTAACGGGTTCTATGGGGTTGCTTTCATCGGTGAGTATGAACAGTAAAGGATTTGGTTTGTATGAACCTGCCGGTGGCAGCGCGCCGGATATCGCCGGGCAAGGCATCGCAAACCCTGTTGCTCAGATCCTATCTGCTGCATTACTGCTTCGTCATAGCCTGAAGTTGGAAGATGCTGCAGTTGCGATTGAAGTGGCCGTAGGTAAAGCCCTTAGTGATGGTTACCTAACGGGAGAGTTACTGCCTGCATCACAGCGGGACAATGCTAAATCGACCTCAGAGATGGGTGATTACATTACTAAGTTAGTAAAGGAAGGTATCTAAGACATGGGAAAGACATTATATGGGCAGTGTGAGATGGATGGCTGTATTACTATGATGGTTGAACTGGATAAGGAAGGTATCTGAGGCATGGCAAAGACATTATATGGGCAGTGTGAGATGGATGGCTGTATTACTATGATGGTTGAACTGGTTAAGGAAGGTATCTGAGACATGGCAAAGACATTATATGAAAAAGTATGGGACAGCCATGTGGTGGTCGCAAACGAAGGCGAGGCGCCATTAATCTATGTGGACAGACACCTGGTTCATGAGGTGACGTCTCCGCAGGCATTCAGTGGGCTGAAGGTTGCGGGCCGCAAACTACGTGCACCGGAAAAAACCTTCGCGACCATGGATCACAATACGTCGACTAAGAGCGCAAGCCTGGATGCATTGAGTCCCATGGCCCGTATCCAGGTTGAAACCCTGCAGGATAACTGCAAAGAGTTTGGTGTTCGTCTGTATGATATTCATCATAAAAACCAAGGTATTGTCCATGTGATGGGGCCTGAGCTTGGGATCACCCTGCCTGGTACGGTTATCGTGTGCGGTGACTCTCACACCGCAACCCATGGTGCATTTGGTGCTTTGGCGTTCGGTATCGGTACTTCTGAAGTCGAACATGTGATGGCGACACAGACATTGCGTCAAAACAAAGCCAAGACGATGAAAATTGAAGTGCGTGGGCATGTAGCTGCTGGAATTACCGCTAAAGATATCGTGCTGGCCATCATAGGTAAGATAGGTATGGATGGCGGTACGGGCTATGTGGTTGAATTTTGTGGTGAGGCGATCGAAGCGCTTTCGATGGAAGGCCGTATGACTGTTTGTAATATGGCTATTGAAATGGGAGCCAAAGCGGGCATGGTCGCTCCGGATGGGATCACTGCCGAGTATCTTAAGGGCCGTGAGTTTGCACCTAAGGGAGACTCATGGGAGCAAGCGATAGCTGCATGGGCCGAGCTTAAAACGGATGCAGATGCTGTATTCGATGCAAGTGTGGTACTTGAAGCATCAGATATCGCGCCTCAGCTCACCTGGGGAACGAATCCGGGTCAAGTCGTTGCTATCGACGGTTTAGTACCAAACCCAGAAGATGAGCCAAATGCAACGGTTAAGGCCAGCATAGAAAAGGCGCTTGAATATGTGGCACTTAGTGCTGGAACCTGTATGACTGATGTCAGCATTAACAAGGTCTTTATCGGTTCATGTACTAACTCTCGCATCGAAGATCTGCGTGATGCGGCTATACATGCCAAAGGCCGTAAAGTGGCCGCTGGCGTCACCGCAATAGTCGTGCCCGGATCTGGTTTAGTGAAAGAGCAGGCAGAAGCTGAAGGGTTAGATCAGATCTTTTTGGAAGCAGGGTTTGAGTGGCGTCTACCGGGCTGTTCTATGTGCTTAGCGATGAATGATGATCGGTTAGAAGCCGGTGATCGCTGTGCTTCTACCAGCAATCGTAACTTTGAAGGACGACAGGGACGCGGCAGTCGTACTCACTTGGTGAGTCCTGCAATGGCTGCGGCAGCTGCAGTAGCTGGTCATTTCGTCGATATTCGTAAAGCATACTAGGAGCATCCGAGCCATGAATCCATTTACTTCACACACTGGGCTTTCAGTGATGATCGATAGTGCTAACGTAGATACCGATCAAATTATTCCTAAGCAGTTTTTATCTAAGGTGACCCGAGATGGCTTTGGCATTCACCTGTTTCATGATTGGCGTTATCTCGATGAGGCAGGCGATGAGCCAAATCCAGATTTTAGTTTGAATCAACCAAGATACCAAGGAGCCTCGATCCTTATCTCTAAAGAGAACTTTGGTTGTGGTTCGAGTCGTGAGCATGCGCCTTGGGCATTAGCCGATTTTGGGTTGCGAGCCATCATAGCACCGAGCTTTGCCGATATATTTTATGGTAACTCGATCAATAATGGCCTGCTGCCAGTTCGTCTGAGCGATGCTGAAGTTCAGCAGTTGATGGATGAAGTCGAGGCCAGTGAAGGTGCAGAGATCACCGTAGATCTGGAGGCTCTCACAGTAACCTCTCCATCGGGTGCGGTATTTAACTTCGAGATAGCGGGTTCGGCAAGGCATAACCTACTTAATGGTCTGGATGCTATCGGTTTGAGCTTAGCTTGTACGGATAAAATCGCTCGCTATGAGGCACAATTACCAAGCTGGAAAGCATAAATTGTTTTAAGCGTACGTTTGTACAAAACTGTTAAAACAGAGAAGCCGAATGGACTTTTGTCTATTCGGTTTTTGTTTTAATGCATGTTCGTGATATTATAAGTTGATGATAAATAAGGTTTAAATGCAAGGCCTGTTGAATTTGTGTGACATATTTCCTTTTGGCTAGTTATTTGTTCTGTGATTTGCCTCCTATTTTAGCGAACACTTGTCTCTATTGTTTTTTTGTGTTAAGCATTGATATTTAAGTGTTTTATTGCGTTTATTGGTTTTTTTAAATAATTTATGGCGACTCTGGCTTTATTACTGTAAGCGTAAATAATGTTTTAAAAGTCATTTGCTCTGTCGGTGTGTTGGTTTCTATGGTAGATCCAGTGTTTTGTACTGTTTTACCTTCTTCGCTTGCAAAGATGTGCTGCATGAGTACACTCCCGTCCCATAATGGTTTTGAGCTATTGCTCTAAATGACGCCAAGATCAATAAATTCAATAATGACTTTGAAAATGAGAGAGACAATGAACAAGCGCATTTTATCTATGGCCGTGGCTGCGGCGATTGTTGGATCGGTTACTCAAGTTCAGGCTGCAGGGTTTCAGTTAGCAGAATACTCAGCTACCGGGCTCGGCCGTGCATTCGCCGGAGAAGCTGCTATGGCTGATAATGCCGCGGCGCAATTTCGCAATCCTGCCATGATGACTTACCTGCCTGGAACGCAAATCTCTGGAGGCGCGATCTTGGTAATGCCAAATATCGATATAAATGGAGAGGTCATTTTCATCGATGGCAAAAATGCAACTTCAGCGACCGATATCGCCGATGATGCCGTTGTACCAAATTTCTATGTGACTCACCAGCTCAATGAACAGTGGTTTTTAGGGCTGGCCTTGGGCAGTAACTTTGGTATGGCAACTGAATTGGATGACAGTTTCCGCGGTACTCAATTTGGTAACGAAGCCTCCGTAACGACTATAGAGATCAATCCAAATGTCGCCTACCGCATTAACGAGCAGTTCAGTGTCGGTGCTGGTGTTCGTTTCGTTATTGGCGAAGGCAGCATTGGGGCTAAGAGTTCTGCCGATGCTGTATTGCCGACGCCTATGGGGAACCTGCCGGTACCTAAAGGGACTACGCTGAAATACATGGAAGGCGATGATACGTCTTGGGGTTGGCAGTTAGGCGGTGCTTGGCAGATAAATGATAGTAACCGTATTGGCGTGAACTACCGATCTGCTGTCGATCAAAACCTGGAAGGTGAAGCCAATGGTTTAGCCTTCAACCCAATGGATCCAACATTGAAACTGGATGGCGCCATGGAGCTATCTCTGCCAGCGACCGCAGAGCTTGCTTCTTTCCATCAGTTGACGGAGAAGTTAGCTATTCATGCCAGCATCAACTGGACCGATTGGAGTTCATTTGAAAAGCTGGAAGCCGTTATTCCTGCGTTATCTGAGCCTACTCAGTTAGTGAAGCAGGAAAACTGGAAAGACAGCTACCGCTTCGCTTTAGGTACGACTTATGATTTGAGTCAAAAATCTACCCTGCGTGCTGGTGTAGCTTATGATCGTTCTGCTGTATCCGACGCCAACCGCACCCTGACTATTCCAGAGATGGATCGTCTTTGGTTGAGCGCCGGTTATGGATACCATTATAGCGATAACCTCGACTTAGACTTCGGTGTGACATACATCTTCGCCGATGAATCACCTGTCGTTGAGCCTCGTCCGGGGATTGAATCGGACCGTTCTTCTGCACTATTTGGCGGCACATTCAATGGAACTACCAGCGGCAATATTATGCTGGTGGGCGTACAGGCAAGCTACCGCTTCTAACTGTATACCGTTTATTGAAGAAAGGGGTCAGGGCTTATGTTCTGACCCTTTTTTGTATCTTACGGCGCTTTCTATCACTCCTAAGTAAATTTTTTGTTAGCAAAATGAACTTCATAAGATTATATTCACCTAATGAATTACCCTATAAGCTAGCCCTTTTAATCTTTATATAAGGTTAAAGCGCGATACATATGTCGTATTTCATTGGTTTGACATACCGTAACAAAATATGAGGTGTACAATGAGGTCTTATCTACTCGCCGCCAGTTTAACTTTCCTTTCCTTTACCTCACAAGCTGCTCCCACTCCCACCGAAGTGGTTGAAAGTTTCATCCAGGCTTACAACAAACATGATGTTGAATTAATGGTGCAGCATACTAACGAGACTGTACGTTGGATGCATATAACAGGTACCAAGGTAGAGGTGGAAACATCGGACAGAACCGAGTTTGGTGCTGCGATGACCGATTATTTTGAGACTCTAAAAGATGCTAATGCCACCATTCTTCAAATTATCGACTCCGGTAGTTATGTGAGTACGGTCGAAAGAGTGACCTGGGATAATGACGGTGAACAGCTTAGCCAGTGCAGTATCGGTACATTTAGGGTTAAGGACGGAAAGTTAGCCGAATTTTGGTATTTTCCAGCCCATGCTTGTGACGAGCAGCCTCCACAGGAGACGATTGAGCGAGATGTTGTAGAACCCGAGATCGGTGTTTTGCAAGAGACTCAACAATAATCATTTTTAGACCGTAGTATTGGCGATAAAAAGTGCGCAGTAATAGGAATGAGTCGTGGCTAAAAAATATGTGGTGGCATTAGATCAGGGGACAACAAGTTCAAGAGCGATCATATTCGATCATGATGCTAATATTGTTTCTGTATCACAGCGAGAGTTTCCCCAGATCTATCCTCAAGCGGGTTGGGTCGAACACGACCCCATGGAGATATGGGCTTCACAGAGCTCTACTCTTATCGAATTGCTTGCCCGGTCCGGGATCCATGGTAGTGAGGTCGCAGCAATTGGGATCACCAATCAACGTGAAACGACTGTCATCTGGGACAAGTTAACCGGTAAACCTGTTTATAACGCTATTGTCTGGCAATGTCGTCGCAGTAGCTATATCTGTGATGAGCTAAAAGCACAGGGGCTGGAAGATTATGTGCGTGAGACAACCGGCTTGCTGCTCGATCCCTATTTTTCAGGGACTAAGATTAAGTGGATCTTGGATAACGTTGCGGGGGTCAGGCAGAGAGCTGAGAAAGGTGAGTTACTGTTTGGCACTATTGATACTTGGTTGGTTTGGAAACTGACTGAGGGAAAGGTGCATGTTACCGACCCCACCAATGCCAGTCGTACTCTGCTATTTAATATCCATACTCAGCAATGGGATAGTAAGTTACTGGAAGCTCTCGATATTCCAAGCTCCCTCCTTCCTGAAGTTAAGCCTTCTTGTGCTGTGTATGGCAAGACCCGTATTGCAGGTGAAGGCGGCGAAATTGATATTGCAGGTATTGCGGGCGATCAGCAATCGGCCTTGTTTGGACAGCTTTGTATCGATGAGGGGATGGCGAAAAACACGTACGGTACAGGTTGTTTCTTGTTGATGAACACGGGTAAACATGCCGTCAAATCGACCCATGGTTTGCTGACCACTGTTGCGATAGGCGCTGATTGTGAAGTTAATTATGCCTTAGAGGGGGCCGTCTTCATGGGGGGGGCGACGATTCAATGGCTCAGAGATGAGCTGGGTCTCATCAGGGACGCACAAGATACCGAGTATTTTGCCTCTAAGGTGGACGATACTAATGGGGTCTATCTGGTCCCGGCTTTTGTCGGTTTAGGCGCACCATACTGGGATCCGACTGCTCGTGGTGCTCTTGTTGGCTTAACGCGTGGTTCGAATCGTAACCATATTATCCGTGCTGCTTTAGAAGCTATCGCTTATCAAAGCCGTGATCTGCTTGATGCCATGGCCAAAGATAGCGGTGTCATGCTCAAGCAGTTAAAGGTTGATGGTGGAGCGGTCGCTAATGATTTCTTGATGCAGTTTCAGGCGGATATCACTCACGTCGAGGTGCAGAGACCAGCCATTACTGAAACTACGGCTATGGGAGCTGCATTCCTGGCCGGGTTGGCGGTGGGGTTTTGGAGTTCGACCTCCGAGCTAAAGCATAAGGCTGACATTGAGCGCACATTTATGCCATCGATAACATCTGAGAGGTGTGATGAGCTGTATTCGGGGTGGAACAGTGCCGTTACTCAAACGATTAAAGCTTGATGTTTTAAGTCCAGAGCAAGGAAATAGAGGTCTTTGGGTCTTTACCTAACTTAAGCATCTTGGTTAAACATCAATATCGATATGGGGAAGGGGAGACTCAGTGGCTTCTTGCTGCGCTTTGGCTAACTCTTTTTTCCTCTCTTCCTCTTTTTCTTTTTGACCACGGCGGTCTCCCCGCGGCGAGTCGCGCCTGTCTTCAATTGCGTGGCGACGCTCAAGGTTTGGAGGAAGTTGTGATTGAGGGGCTTCATGGCTGTCTGCCGCGATCCCTTTGCTGTCTTCTGTCTGTTCAACGACCCGCTTGCGCTTTATAACTGCGGGGATCGGGCGTGCCAGCATGGCGTATAGACTGTCTAAACCAACCATATTTCCTCCCTTGTATTAAGTATATATTCCTTTATCGGCACTCGGTGGTCAATATTTATACCCCGCTTGTGATATTTTAGTTACTTTTTAATGGGTTCAAAGAGACTAGGGGAAAACCCTTAATCGCTACGTTATGAATTATTGGCAGCTAAGATCGACTGGTAATTGGTCGAGCAAATGGGTGTTTGAAGCTGTAAAGCGCATTTATATTCCCTGAAAATCTTCTCCATTCAGTAAAATCTAGTCATAAATTAAGACGCTGTCCCCACTTAAATATTAATTAATGATAATTAGAGTGCCGCACCTGTCTATTTTTTCTGCTTTTTAGGGATGTGGATCCACTTTTTACCCCCATTATTTCCTGTTTTTACAATATTTTAAATTTGCTGCTAACCCGCTTGAATACTGGATTTATAAATAGTTGGCGCCCTTGACAAGGCTTGCGTTCTATCTCTAAACTTAGGTCTTGTGGGAAATTGTGGATATTTGTGGATAAATTATTATTTTTGGCAAGGATAAGCTAACGTGTTTCGTGGGGCCAGTGCTATTAACCTTGATACAAAAGGACGGATCGCTATTCCAAAGCGCTACCGTGAGCCCCTGCACGCGGAATTCAATAGTCAAATAGTAATCACCGTCGATTTTCAATCCCCCTGCCTCTTGCTCTATCCATTCGATGAATGGAGCAAGATCGAAGAAAAGTTACTGCGACTCTCCGATACCCGGGCTACTGAAAGATCCATGAAAAGGCTGCTCTTAGGCTATGCCCATGAGTGTGAGCTTGATGGAAACGGTAGGATATTACTACCTCCACCGCTGCGTCAATATGCCAATTTAGAAAAGCGGGCAATGTTAGTGGGGCAGTTAAATAAGTTTGAACTTTGGGATGAAACTGCTTGGCAGAAGCAGATAGAGCAAAGCCGAGAGACGATTCAAAGCGAAGAGTTTGCTGATAATGAACGTCTTGCCGATTTCTCACTGTGATCAGTGAAGTTAAATAGATAGAAGAGAATGATGAGCCAAGAATTTGCGCACTTATCGGTACTGCTAACTGAAACTGTAGCGGGCCTAAATATTAAAGAAGACGGTATCTACATAGATGGCACATTTGGCCGTGGTGGTCATTCTCGTGAGGTGCTTAAGCATTTGGGCGAAAATGGTCGTTTAATCGCTATCGATAGAGATCCTCAGGCGATTGCTGCTGCCGAGAAGTTTGCCGATGATGCAAGGTTTAGCATAGTTCATGGTGGTTTCGGTCAGCTGGCCACTTATGTGGAAGAGCTTGGCTTGAAAGGTAAGATCGATGGCGTGCTACTGGACTTTGGTGTCTCATCTCCGCAACTCGATGATGCCGAACGTGGGTTTAGCTTTTTGCGCGACGGCCCACTCGATATGCGCATGGATAACTCTCAAGGTGAAACGGCTGCCGACTGGATTGCTCGTGCAGAGATTGAAGATATGGCTTGGGTATTTAAAACCTACGGCGAAGAGAAGAATTCCAGACATATTGCTCGCTGTATCGCTGCCGATAGAGAAAAAACGCCCTTCTTACGGACCAAAGAGTTGGCCGATTTGATTGCCAGGATCAGCAAAAGCAAAGAGCGCAACAAGCACCCGGCGACTCGAGTGTTTCAAGCGATCAGAATCTATATCAATAGTGAATTAGAGCAGATAGATCAAGCTTTAGAGGGGGCATTAAGCGTGCTTGCTCCCCATGGACGTTTATCTGTGATCAGTTTTCATTCTCTGGAAGACAGAATGGTCAAGCGCTTCATTCGCAGGCATTCCCAAGGTGAAAGCGTGCCACATGGCCTGCCCATAACAGAAGCTGAGATCAACAAAAGCCGTTTACTTAAAGGCATAGGTAAAGCCATCAAGCCTTCAGAGGAGGAGATTGAGCGTAACACTCGAGCTCGTAGTTCTGTGTTACGTATTGCGGAGCGGTTGGAGTATTAATGGCGGGGATAATAGCAGTTTCATTGCTATTACCTTGCGTCCCGAGACCCGAGGTTACCGCTGTCGCTAGAGGAAGCCAGATTTGAGTAAATCTCAATTGAATCTACCTCGGATCGTTTTACTCGACTTGTGGCATCACAAGTGGGTGTTGTTACTGGCAATAGCGGTGATGGTGAATGCCATTACTGTTGTATATACGAGCCATGTGAGCCGCAAGTACACCACTCAGTGGGATCAGATGTTGCAAGAGCGGGATAGGTTGGACATTGAATGGCGAAATTTGCTTCTTGAGGAGCAGTCTCAGTCAGAACATAGCCGGATCACGCGTATTGCGACTAAAGAGCTTGAGATGAGCCGACCACTGCCTAAAGAAGAGATTGTGGTAAGAGTGCCATGATAAATCATTAATAAGAAAGTTAAATTAAAAGAGTTGGTTAGCCCCTTAACGTTTAAAGGGGAGTGTTGCTGAGGGTATAATGAGCAAACAGGCAAAGCGTAAACAGAAGCCGCAGTTAATCCAATGGCGTTTATATGTCGTTGTTGGCTTCGTATGCCTGCTGTTTACCAGTCTTATTGGTCGTGCTGCTTATATTCAAATCATAGAGCCGGAAAAGCTGCGCCATGAAAGTGATATGCGTACGCTTCGTACCACCAGTAGAGAAGTACAGCGTGGACTGATCACCGATCGTAATGGTGAGATGTTAGCCGTAAGTGTGCCGGTAAAGGCCGTGTATGCCGACCCTAAGATCGTTCACGACCGTAATGGTTTTGTGGATATGCGCCGCTGGCAAGCCTTGGCCGATATTCTTCACGAGCCAAAAGAGAAGATACTTAAGCGAGTTCAGTCCAATCCAAAGAAACGTTTTACCTATCTTAAGCGTCAGGTTACACCAGCAGTTGCGGATTATATCAGCAAGCTAAAGTTACCGGGTGTGTATCTGAAATCAGAATCCCGCCGCTACTACCCAACCAGTGAGATCTCGGCTCAATTAGTGGGGATCACTAACATCGATGATATTGGCATCGAAGGTATCGAAAATTCCTATAATGACTGGTTAACCGGCACTCCATCTAAACAGAAAGTACGTAAATCAAGAGATGGTCATGTCGTTGAACGCTTGGATATCGTGCAGGATGGAGACAGTCCAAATGACCTCGTACTTAGTCTGGATCAGCGCATTCAACAGTTGGCATATCGCGAGCTGAAAAAAGCGACCGAGATAAATCAAGCGACCTCGGCTTCTATTGTTGTGCTCGATGTACATACAGGGGAAGTGTTAGCGATGGCCAATACACCATCCTATAACCCTAACTCCAGAGATAATCTTCAGGCGTTCAGAATGCGAAACCGGGCGCTTACCGATTCCTATGAGCCTGGCTCGACCATTAAGCCTTTTGTTGTTGCTGCCGCACTCGAAGCCGGAACCATCAAGTCAGATCAAATTATTAAGACCTACCCGGGGCGAATGAGGATTGGTGGCAAGGTTGTACGAGATTCCAGATATTATGGCGACCTTTCTCTTGCGGATGTGTTGGTGCACTCCAGCAACGTCGGTATGGCAAAAATTTCGCTGTCCATGCCAGTTCAGGAGTTGTTGGGGGCTTATCAGACAATGGGATTGGGTAATTACTCCGGGATAAATCTTGCGGGCGAGAGTGCCGGGCTGATCCATGATCGCAGGCGCTGGTCAGAATTTGAACGTGCGACGCTGTCATTTGGTTATGGGCTTATGGTAACCCCGCTTCAATTAGCCAGGTTGTATGCCACCTTGGGGAGTAAAGGTGTCTTGTATCCCGTCTCTATTTTAAAGCTCAAGCAGCAACCCGAGGGAGAGCAGGTTATCTCGCCGGAGATTGCGCAGAGCGTGATGGAGATGCTCATCGGCGTCACAGAAAAAGGCGGCACGGCGACTAAAGCTCACATTGAGGGCTATCCGGTGGCAGGGAAAACGGGTACGGCCCGTAAAGCGGTTGCTGGCGGCTACGGTGAGGATTATGTTGCCCTTTTTGCCGGTGTAGCCCCTGTTCATAATCCTCAATTAGCGATCGTTGTCGTGGTGAATGAGCCCAAGGGTGACCGATATTACGGTGGCGATGTCGCCGCTCCAGTATTCGCCGCAGTGATGTCAGGTGCTTTACAAATGCTTAATATTGAACCTATTTCGTCGAGAGAAAAGGTACGTTTAGCGGGTACAACGAGGAGAACTGAGTGATGCTATTACGTGATTTGTTAGCCCCTTGGTTCCACTATGCGGGTTCAGAAAGCTTCAATAAGTTGACTTTAGATAGTAGAGCCGTGAGCTCTGGGGATCTTTTTATCGCCATCCCCGGTCATCAGGTAGATGGCCGAAAGTATATTGGTGCAGCCCTAAAACAAGGTGCAGTGGCCTCTCTGGTTCACACCGACGACCCAGAGTGTCATGGAAAAACTGTCGATGATGAAGGAAAGCAGATCTTATTCTTTCAGCTTAATCGACAATTATCGGCTTTAGCGGCTCAAGCCTATCCACTTAATGCAGATCGTTTGAAGCTGGTCGGTGTTACAGGCACGAATGGTAAAACATCGATAACTCAACTTATGGCCCAGCTGGTGACCTTATCAGGCAAACAGAGTGCGGTGATGGGAACTCTGGGCAATGGCCTATGGGGTGACTTGGTTGATAGCGGTAATACGACAGCCGATGCCATCACAATGATGGCTCAGCTCCAGGAGTTTGATGCCCAAGGCGCCGAGTTATGCGCGATGGAAGTGTCGAGTCATGGTTTGATTCAGGGGAGAGTCGAGGCTATTCCCTTCGATGTAGCGGTATTTACCAACTTAAGCCGGGATCACCTGGATTACCATGGGACCATGCAGGCCTATGGTGATGCGAAGAAACGATTATTTAATTTTCCCTCTTTGAGCTACGGGTTAATCAATTTTGATGATGAGATTGGCAAGCAGTGGTTAGCTGAACATGATAGCGGCAAATATACCTGTTTTAGTATTCATGGTGAGCCGGTTTCTATTGAAAAATCAAAAGCCATCTATACACAAAATAATCATTTCCATCATCAGGGGGTCGATGCAAGATTGGTCTGGCCTGGTGGGCATGCCGATCTGCGCTCACCACTATTAGGTTCGTTTAATCTGTCGAACCTCATTGCTGCCTTGGGCGCCTTGTATCTGATTGGTTTTGATATGCATTCATTAGTTTCAGCGGTGCCTAAGTTACAAGCTGTTGCCGGACGTATGGAGCGATTTACGACTCAAGGCGATGTCACTATTGTCGTCGATTATGCACACACTCCCGATGCAATCGAGCAGGCCCTTATGGCATTAAGAGGTCATTGCGACGGTGAGCTGTGGTGCTTGTTTGGATGTGGTGGTGATCGTGATAAAGGCAAGCGACCATTGATGGCGCAAGCTGCAGAGAAATATGCAGATAGAGTTGTTGTGACCAGTGACAATGCCAGAAGTGAGCAGCCAGATGTCATTATTACAGATATATTGAAAGGGCTAACAGCACCTAATAAGGCGTTAACAGAGGTGGATCGTGAAGTGGCGATTCGTCACGTTGTGGCAAATGCCAAAGCGGGAGACTTAGTCTTATTAGCCGGGAAAGGACATGAAACCTATCAGGAAGTGGCTGGCGTTCGCCGTGAATATGATGAACGTGCACTCGCCCGAGAACTTGCTGAGGTTCCAGCATGATCCCGTTAACGTTATTGCAATTGAGCCATCGATTAGATGCGCGTCTTATCGGCTCTGATGCCGAAATTACCCATGTTTGCAGTGACAGCAGAGCGATTCCGTCACAGACGCTTTTTGTTGCACTGAAAGGCGAGAGATTCGATGGCCATGATTTTGCTAACTTAGCGGTTGAAAATGGTGCTTATGCGCTTCTGGTGACTCGTGAATTACCCCTGGATGTCCCTCAACTGATAGTTAAAGACACTCAGAAGGCCATGGGAGAGATAGGGGCATACCTGCGAGAAGTTATTCAGCCGAAATCGATAGCGCTAACCGGTTCAAATGGAAAAACGAGTGTAAAGGAGATGGTCGCGGCCATCTTATCCCAGCGGCACAAGGTGCTCTACACTGCCGGGAATTTTAATAATGAAATTGGTGTTCCCCTGACCCTGCTTCGTTTGGAAAAGGGAGATGAGTTTGGTGTTTTCGAGCTTGGAGCTAATCACCGCGGCGAGATCGATTACACCTCCTCACTGGTTAAGCCCGATGTTGCTCTAGTCAACAATGTTGCTTCGGCTCATCTCGAAGGCTTCGGTTCATTGGCTGGAGTCGCGGCTGCCAAGTCTGAGATCTTTAACCATTTGAGTCCTGACGGCACGGCAGTGATTAATGCCGATGATTCATTTGCTCGGGTGATGAGAGAGGCGGCAAGTGAACATAAGCAGTTAAGTTTTGCTATCGAAGCGGCTGCCGACCTGCAAGCAAGTGAACTCGAGCCCGATCTGTTAGGTCGCTATTGCTTTACGATGAGTTACCAGACCCAAGACATTTCAGTGGCATTGCCTTTGTCTGGTCGTCACCAGGTGAGTAATGCGCTTGCGGCTACGGGGATCTGTTTAACCTTAGGCTTATCTCTTAGTGAGATTGTTGCAGGCTTATCTTTGCTCGAGCCGGTTAAGGGAAGAATGCTACCAACTCAGCTCGGTCGGGTACGCGTGATTGACGATAGTTATAACGCAAATCCTGCGTCGGTGAGCGCAGCAATTGACTGGCTTCAAGAAATTGATGGATATCGCTGTTTAGTGCTGGGTGATTTGGGAGAATTAGGCGACAATGCGTCCCTTTTGCATGCTGAGCTGGGTGAGCTTGCGAAAAGAAGAGGGATAGAAGCACTGTTCTCATTGGGTGAGCTAAGCGCACATGCCAGTACCGCCTTTGGTGGTGTTCATCATCAAGAGTTAGAACAAGTAGTAAATAATTTAGTTAATCATATTAATCAGTTGCAGGGTGATGTGACTGTTTTAGTCAAGGGCTCACGCAGTGCCAAAATGGAACGCGTGGTTGAAGCCTTAATAGTTGCCTATGGGCGCGGGGAGTTTGTTTAATGCTGGTTTATCTGGCGGAGTATTTAACTCAGTTTTATTCTGGGTTTAACGTTTTTTCTTATGTAACGTTCAGAGCCATTCTAGGTCTGTTAACTGCCTTGATATTTAGTCTTTGGTGGGGACCGAAGATGATTGAACGTCTGCAGATGTTACAGATTGGTCAAGTTGTTCGCAATGATGGTCCGGAGTCTCACTTCAGTAAGCGTGGCACGCCGACCATGGGCGGTATTCTGATCTTAGCCGGCGTATTTATCAGTGTGTTGCTTTGGGGGGACCTTGCCAGTCGGTATGTGTGGGTCGTGCTATTCGTGCTTGCAAGTTTTGGCTTGATTGGCTTTATCGATGATTATCGTAAAGTGGTTCGAAAAGATACCAAAGGTCTGATCGCCAAGTGGAAGTACATTTTACAGTCACTTGCCGCACTAGTTATCGCATTCTATCTCTATGCTTCAGCAGATCTGGCCGGTGAAACCCAGCTTGTTGTGCCTTTCTTTAAAGATATTATGCCTCAACTCGGTGGTTTCTTTATCGTTTTGGCTTACTTCACCATAGTGGGGTCGAGTAATGCGGTCAATTTAACCGACGGGCTTGATGGTTTAGCGATTATGCCTACGGTTATGGTCGCCGCGGCTTTTGCTTTGATTGCCTACCTCTCGGGTCACGTTCAGTTTGCAAATTACCTACACCTACCATACCTGCCTGGGGCAGGAGAGTTGGTGATAGTCTGTACCGCCATCGTCGGCGCCGGCTTAGGTTTCCTCTGGTTTAATACCTACCCCGCCCAAGTCTTTATGGGTGATGTAGGCTCTCTTGCGTTGGGGGCTGCACTTGGTGCTATAGCCGTATTGGTACGTCAGGAGATCCTGCTGGTGATCATGGGTGGCGTATTTGTGATGGAGACGGTGTCGGTCATTTTGCAGGTTGGTTCATACAAGTTACGTGGGCAAAGGATTTTCCGCATGGCACCTATTCATCACCATTATGAGTTGAAAGGTTGGCCTGAGCCTAGAGTAATTGTTCGTTTTTGGATTATCTCTCTGTTTTTAGTTTTACTTGGCCTGGCCACGTTGAAATTAAGGTAGTCGGGTATGAATTTAGATAATAGATCGCAGTTTGTTACTGAACTTTACATCGCTAAACAAGGGTAGCTGAATATGGTTAACCACAAGTCGCACTTGATATTAGGGTTGGGAGCCACAGGCCTCTCGGTTGTGCGTTATCTTCATGGTCAAGGGATCACCCCCTTAGTTATGGATAGTCGTCAGCAACCCCCTGGTGCGGATAAGTTGGCAGCTGAATTTCCCGATGTTGAGTTGATCAGTGGCGGCTTCGATTGTCGATATCTGGTGCAGGCGACTCAGATCATTGTAAGTCCCGGCATTGCTATCGATACGCCTGAAATTCGAGCCGCGATAGATATGGATATCGAGGTGATAGGCGATGTCGAACTATTTGCGAGAGCGATAAAAGAGCAAAACGCTTGCGTTATCGGTATCACTGGATCGAATGGAAAATCTACGGTTACGACCTTAGTGGCTGAGATGGCTAAGGCTGCAGGGATCAATTATGCGGTTGGTGGCAATATCGGTATTCCTGTTTTAGATCTACTTCAGGGCGATATAGAACTGTATGTGTTGGAGCTGTCGAGTTTTCAATTAGAAACAACTCACAGCCTGAACTGTATTTCGGCTACTTGCCTTAATATCAGTGAAGATCATATGGATAGATACAGCGATATCGAGGCGTATCGTCAGGCAAAGTTGAGGTTATATTCACAAACCCGCTTTGCTCTGTTTAATCGAGAAGATGAACTGACTAAACCCAAAGATCCGATGAACCAGAACAGTTTCGGTCTATCTCTGCCCGACAATGATGAGTGGGGAATCCGCGAGGGCAAGATCGTACACGGGAGCGCAGAGGTTATTAGCCTTCAGGATGTAGCTCTGGTCGGCAGTCATAATCACGCCAATCTTATTGCGGCTATGGCGCTGGCTTATCAAGCCGGTATAGAAAAGGCTGCAATGGTTGAGGTTGCTTCATCGTTTACCGGGCTAGAGCATAGATTTGAGATGGTCGTTAATCTAAACGGTGTATCTTACATAAACGACTCTAAGGCGACCAATGTCGGCGCTACAGTGGCGGCTATCGAAGGGATCAGAGAACACTTGGGAGATATCATTTTAATTGCCGGTGGTGATGGCAAAGGGGCGAATTTCAAACCTCTAGTGCCGGTGTTAAAAGAGGTGAGTCACCTCATTACATTGGGTAAAGATGGAGATAAAATTGCCGCTCTGTCTGATAGCTCTATTAAGGTCGATTCGATGGCCGAAGCGGTCAATAAGGCCGCTCAACTGGCAATCGCCGGTGATATCGTTTTGCTGTCTCCTGCATGTGCAAGTTTGGATATGTACAAGAATTTTATGGAAAGAGGTGATGATTTTCGCCAGTTAGCTGAAGGGTTAAGCGCTGAGACGTTAGATGCGTAGCGAGGATAGGCAACTCAACTTATTTGGCACCAGCGTTAGCTGGCGTTGGCCAAATTTGTTTAAAGAGCAAGAAGCTCCAGGTATGCAATTATATGACCGCTCCTTGCTGTTCGCTGTTTTGTCTCTGATCTGCTTTGGGTTTGTGATGGTTATGTCTGCTTCAATGCCTGAAGCACAGAGCCTGACAGGTAACCCTTACCATTTTGTTATCAGGCATTTTGCCTATCTGGTGGGCTGCGCTGTCATTGCTGCCGTGGTGTTGCGAATCGAGATGAGCCGTTGGCAACAGTTCAGCCCGTTATTATTGTTGATAGTCGGCATTATGTTAGTTGCCGTACTGCTTGTGGGAACATCGGTGAATGGTGCGACTCGCTGGTTATCCGTGGGGCCGATTAGAATACAGGTGGCTGAACTGGCTAAGTTTGCCTTTACCATCTACATGGCGGGGTATTTAGTCAGACGTCATCAGGAGATACGGGAAAACGCTAAAGGATTCTATAAACCTATTGCCGTATTTGCGGTTTATGCGTTTCTGATCTTGATGCAACCCGATTTAGGTACCGTCGTCGTGTTATTTGTGGGAACCGTAGGCTTACTTTTCTTAGCCGGAGCCCGCTTACTGGACTTTTTTGCCTTGATATTGACTGGAGTGATGGCATTTGTGGCCTTGGTGCTTTTAGAGCCCTATAGGATGCGCAGGGTCACCTCTTTTATGGATCCATGGCAAGATCCTTTTGGTAGCGGTTATCAGTTAACCCAATCTTTGATGGCCTATGGACGAGGCGATTGGTTCGGGCAAGGTTTAGGTAACAGTATTCAGAAGTTAGAGTACCTGCCCGAAGCACATACGGATTTTATCTTTGCTGTTATCGGCGAAGAGTTAGGTTTTATTGGCATAGTTGTGGTGCTGTCGGTGCTGCTTTTTGTTGCCCTTAGAGCGATTAAACTAGGCAACTTATGTATTGAGATAGAAAAGCCCTTCGAAGGCTACCTTGCTTATGCCATCGGTATTTGGTTCTGTTTTCAGACAGTCGTGAATGTTGGTGCAAGTATTGGGATGTTACCGACGAAGGGGCTTACTCTACCTTTTATTAGTTATGGAGGCAGTAGTCTCTGGGTTATGACCGCCGCAGCTATGATATTGATCCGCATCGACCATGAGCGACGTTTGAGTTCAATTCAAGCTGTGCAGGGGAAAAAAAGTTAATGACAACCGAGAATACTGATAAGCGTATTTTGATTATGGCCGGAGGTACTGGTGGCCATGTGTTTCCAGCGCTAGCTGTCGCAAAATACCTTTGCCAGCAAGGTTGGCAAGTCAGGTGGTTAGGAACGGCTGAGCGTATGGAGGCAAGGTTAGTTCCCCAACATGGGTTCGATATCGATTTTATCGATATTAAAGGGGTGCGTGGAAACGGATTGCTGCGTAAGCTGGCGGCACCTTTTAAGGTGATTCGTTCGATCATGCAAGCCCGGGCTGTGATTAAAGAGTTCAAGCCTGATGTGGTCTTAGGCATGGGAGGCTTTGCCAGTGGACCCGGTGGCGTGGCCGCCAGATTATCAGGGATCCCGCTGGTATTGCATGAGCAAAATGCGATACCGGGAATGACCAACAAAATTCTTGCCCGTATTGCCAGTCAGGTTTTATGTGCCTTCGAAAATACGTTTGACAAGATAGAGGCTGAGGTTGTCGGAAACCCGATAAGAGAAGAGCTTATCGCCTTGGGCGATAGCAGTGTCGAGCCTGTTACCGATGACGCATTAAAGGTATTAGTCGTTGGTGGAAGCCTAGGCGCTAAAGTGTTTAACGACCTTATGCCAAGTGTTACAGCTGCAGTGAGTAAGACGCACTCTATTACCGTATGGCATCAGGTAGGTAAGGGGAATCTTCAAGGGGTAAAGGCAGAGTACCAACACCTTGGGCAAGATGGCAGTGTTAATGTTGCCGAGTTTATCGATGATATGGAAGCGGCGTATCGTTGGGCCGATGTTGTGTTGTGCCGCTCAGGGGCATTAACCGTCTCTGAGGTCGCAGCCGTTGGATTACCTAGCCTGTTAGTGCCATACCCACACGCAGTCGACGATCATCAAACCAAGAATGCGCAAGTTTTGGTGCAGGCTGGGGGGGCATTTTTACTGCCGCAGACAATTTTAGATGCTAATAAGCTTATTGGAAAATTACAAATTCTAGCCTCTGATAGAAACGAATTAGCTCAGATGGGCCTAAGAGCGAAAAGTGCAGCGGTATTGGACGCAACACATAAAGTAGCCAGTGTCTGCATCAGGTTAGCTGGAAAGGATTGAAATGAGTAAGAATCAAGAGAAGTATTCACAGTTAAGAAGCATCATCCCCGAGATGAGAAGAGTTAAGCATATCTACTTCGTCGGGATCGGCGGTGCGGGTATGGGCGGAATAGCAGAGGTACTCGTTAACGAGGGGTACAAATTATCGGGTTCCGATATCGCTGAGAATGCAGTGACACAAAGACTTGCATCTCTTGGCGCCAAGATACATATAGGTCATCGAGAAGATCAGGTTCATGGTGCGGATGTAGTCGTGGTTTCGACAGCCATTAGTGCAGACAACCCGGAGCTGCTAGAGGCGCAGGCGTTGAGGATCCCGGTAGTTCAACGGGCAGAGATGCTTGCCGAGTTAATGCGCTACCGTCATGGTGTCGCGGTTGCGGGAACCCATGGTAAAACGACGACCACAAGTTTAATTGCCAGTGTCTATGGCCAGGCTGAGCGCGATCCTACCTTCGTTATTGGTGGTCTGCTAAACAGTGCTGGTACCAATGCCAGGTTAGGGCATAGTCGTTACCTCATTGCCGAGGCGGATGAGAGTGATGCCAGTTTCCTGCATCTGCAGCCCATGGTAAGCGTTGTGACCAACATTGAAGCGGATCATATGGATACCTATGAGGGAGATTTTGAAAAATTGAAATCTACCTTTATCGACTTCCTGCATAATCTGCCTTTTTATGGCGTAGCGGTAATGTGTATCGATGACCCCGTTGTGCGCGAGTTACTGCCCAGGGTCGGTCGTAAGATAGTGACTTATGGTTTTAGCGATGATGCAGATATTCAAGCGCTCGACTTCGTTCAGGATGCTTATCGTAGCCGCTTTACTCTGAGAAGAGCTGGAGTTGAAGATATTGAGGTCGTAGTGAACTTACCCGGCCAGCATAATGTGCTCAATGCGTTAGCCGCGATTGCAGTCGCTACGGAAGATGAAATTGAAGACGTAGCGATTATACAAGCACTCGCAGATTTTCAGGGGATTGGCCGTCGGTTTGAACAATTAGGCTGTTTTGATACCAATAAAGGCGAAGTGGTGCTGGTTGATGATTATGGACATCATCCGAGTGAGGTTGCCGCGACGATTAAAGCCGCAAAATCTGGTTGGCCGGATAAACGTCTGGTCATGATTTATCAACCTCACAGGTATAGCCGCACACGAGACCTCTACGATGATTTTGTCGAAGTTCTATCTCAAGTGGATTGTCTTTTGTTACTGGATGTCTACGCCGCAGGAGAGTCTCCCGTGCCCGGAGCAGATAGCCGTGCATTATGTCGGTCGATACGTCAACGAGGTCAGCTTGATCCGATTTTTGTCTCCGATGGTGAGCAGTTACTCAATTTATTGCCGGATGTTCTCCAGGCGGGAGATCTTGTATTGACTCAGGGAGCCGGAAATATCGGGGCGATAGCTAAACAGCTGTCTCAATCTAGCCTAGGTTTCGATTTGGCGGTTTCAGGAACGGGTAAGGAATAAATTTGAAAGAACTCTCATTGCCGATGAATCAGATTTTGACCCTACTAATAAGGTCTATATAATGGCCGGTTTTCTGTGGTTCATTAGTATATTAACGTTTTCGTTGAAATATAGATTAGGGTTGAATATCTGTGTCTTGGGCTGAGATTGGTCAAAGGTGGAAATTGAGGCTGGTACAGGTCGATTGGTATCTGTGTTTTGGGCTCCTGTTTTTGCTCTTGGTCGTACTCGGTTTATCGATGGGAGCTTGGAAACTTAATCTGATAGTGAATGACGCCGACGCATTGCCTATCGAGGCTGTGGCAATCAGAGGCGAGCGTGCCAGAACCTCTGATAAAGAGATACAGGTCGCACTACAGGATCTGATGAAGAGAAGCTTTTTTTCTGCGGATGTCAATCAAGTGCAGGATGCATTAGAGGCGTTGCCATGGGTTTATCAGGCTTCAGTGCGACGCGAATGGCCTGCAAAGCTAAAGGTATACCTGGTTGAGCAACAGGTCGTCGCTCATTGGAATGGAGATGCCTGGCTCAACATTCATGGGCAGGTATTTGATGCGCCTGAAAGATCTGATATTGGGCCTTTGCCTTTACTCGCAGGTCCGGAAGGACAATCGAAAGTGGTATTAACCACATATCGGCAAGTTAGCGAGTTGTTGAAGATAAACGGTTTTAAGTTAGACAGTCTAAGTCTGAGTCCGAGACATGCATGGCATGGTTCATTGGATAACGGAATTATGCTCGAGCTGGGCAGAGAAGATAAAATGGCAAGGATACAACGATTTATCAATGTGTATCCGACGCTGGTTAAACAGTCAAAACCAGTTGCCAAAGTAGATTTGCGCTACGACACCGGATTAGCCGTAGGTTGGGAAAATGCACAGAAAGAGAGCCAGTAAATAATGACCAAGAATCAAGATAGAAATCTGATCGTTGGATTAGACATAGGAACCTCAAAGGTTGCTGTGATCATAGGTGAAGTGCTACCCGATGGTGAGATCAGTGTTGTCGGGTTGGGAAATCATCAGTCCAGAGGCATGGACAAAGGTGGTGTAAATGACCTTGATTCTATTGTACGCAGTGTACAGCGAGCGCTAGACCAAGCCGAGTTAATGGCCGATTGTCAGGTCTCATCGGTATACCTGGGCATTTCGGGCAAGCATATCGATTGCCAGAATGAAAACGGCATGGTCTCAATCAATGATGAAGAGGTCACCCAGGATGACGTTGATAATGTGATCCACACGGCACGTTCGGTAAAAATACCAACTGAGCGCCGCATATTGCACGTGCTGCCACAAGAATATGCAATTGACGTACAGGACGGCATCAAGAGCCCTATAGGTATGTCAGGCATGCGTATGGAGGCAAAGGTTCATATCGTGACATGTGCGAATGATATGGCAAAGAATATTACTAAGAGTGTCGAGCGATGTGGACTCAAGGTCGACGACCTCGTTTTTTCTGCCATCGCATCTGCAGACTCAGTTTTGACAAATGATGAGAAAGATTTAGGTGTCTGCCTGGTCGATATCGGTGGTGGGACAACAGATCTGGCGGTATATACCAACGGTGCATTGCGCCATTGCGCCGTGGTGCCGGTTGCCGGTAATCAGGTGACTAACGATATTGCGAAGATTTTCAGAACGCCACTTTCTCATGCAGAGCAGATTAAGGTTCAATTTGCCAGTGCTCGAAGCGCCATGGTTAGCCGTGAAGACAGTATTGAAGTTCCCTCTGTCGGTGGACGACCATCGAGAACCATGTCCAGACATACATTGGCAGAAGTGGTTGAGCCGAGATATCAAGAGTTATTTGAGTTAGTACTTAAAGAGTTAAGAGACTCAGGGTTAGAAGATCAGATTGCAGCAGGTATTGTGCTTACCGGTGGAACAGCATCCATCGAAGGCGCTGTTGATATTGCAGAGGCTACATTTGGTATGCCTGTGCGAGTGGCATCGCCGCTACCGGTGAAAGGGTTATTTGAATATGTGGATCAACCTATCTATTCGACAGGGGTAGGCTTGTTACACTATGGAGCAAGAAGGGTCGTCGAGCGTCAGTTTGAGCGTCCTGAGCGTCAAGGGGTTACCAGTCTTTGGAATCGGGTTCAAAGCTGGTTTAAAGGTGAGTTTTAATAGTTAACGAATATGAGCTCGAAGCTAGTCGATTAACTATTTTACATATAACGCAGGCAAAACGGAGAGAAGACCATGTTTGAGATCATGGATAGTCATACTGATGAAGCGGTGATTAAGGTCATCGGTGTCGGTGGCGGCGGTGGCAATGCCATCGAACATATGGTTAAACACAACATTGAAGGTGTTGAGTTTGTTGCAACCAATACAGATGCACAAGCATTAAGAAAGTCATCTGCAGGCTCTACCATTCAACTTGGACGTGATATCACCAAAGGGTTGGGAGCTGGGGCAAACCCAGAGATTGGTCGCCTGGCAGCTGAGGAAGATAAAGAAAATATCAGAAATGCTATTAAGGGTTCTGACATGATCTTTATCGCCGCTGGTATGGGTGGTGGTACGGGGACAGGTGCTGCGCCGGTTGTTGCAGAAGTAGCCAAAGAAGAAGGCATCTTAACTGTTGCTGTTGTGACTAAGCCTTTCCCATTCGAGGGGAAGAAACGCATGACTTATGCCGACCAAGGTATCGCTGAGCTTGCCAAGCATGTGGACTCGTTAATTACCATTCCTAACGAGAAACTACTGAAAGTCTTGGGCCGTGGTACATCCTTGTTAGATGCTTTCGCCGCAGCAAATAACGTATTGCTTGGTGCCGTTCAAGGTATCGCAGAACTGATCACTCGACCTGGCCTGATTAACGTGGATTTCGCTGACGTGAAAACCGTGATGTCAGAAATGGGTAATGCCATGATGGGTACGGGTGTAGCTAGTGGTGAAGATCGCGCGGAAGAAGCTGCTGAAGCGGCAGTTGCCAGTCCTCTACTGGAAGATATCGATCTTGCCGGCGCTCGTGGTGTGTTAGTAAACATTACGGCTGGTATGGATATGAGTATTGAAGAGTTTGAGACTGTGGGTAACCACGTTAAAGCTTATGCTTCTGATAATGCTACCGTCGTTGTTGGAGCGGTCATCGATCCTGAAATGAGCGATGAACTGCGAGTAACCGTAGTTGCTACAGGTATTGGCGCAGAAAAGAAACCTGACATTCAGCTGGTGACTAAACCTGCTCCGCGTCCAGAGCCGATAGTAGCACCAGAAGTACGTCCAGAGAGTGTATCTGAAGAACTTGTAGCTCAGCCAATGGCGACTGGGAATGTTGTACCTGTTGCTCAAACAGCACCAACACCAGCACCAAAAAATGAAGCTGATTATCTGGATATTCCTGCATTCTTGCGTAAGCAGGCTGACTAAATGCGGTTTTGGTGTATAGCATTTAATTGAGCTGTCTAGGTTTCATCAAGGCGACTTTTTTAGTTTTGCGATGGTGATAGCTAGTAGGATTTTGGCTAATTTGCAAAGATATGTTAGCATATCCGACCAGCCGCGCCTGTATGTAGAGAATGATCTGTACAGGTTTTGAGCTTTTTTTGTTGAGATGAACGGGTAATAGAATGATTTTTCAAAGAACTGTTAAAGAAATGGTTAAAACCACTGGAGTCGGATTGCATTCCGGCAATAAAGTGACTTTGAGCATCAAGCCCGCACCCGTTAATACAGGCATCGTACTCGTACGCACCGATCTTGAACCTGCAGTGGCTATTCCAGCTAAAGCGGATTTAGTTCGTGAAACTACGATGTGTACGGCACTTGTCAATGACGAAGGTGTACGTATCTCAACTATTGAGCATCTATTCGCAGCACTTGCGGGATTAGGTATCGATAACGCCGTTATTGATGTCGATGCACCTGAGATCCCAATCATGGATGGCAGTGCCAGTCCGTGGGTATTCCTACTTCAATCTGTAGGGATTCAAGAGCAAGCGTCGGCTAAGAAATACCTGAGAATCAAGAATACTGTGCGTGTTGAAGACGGTGATAAATGGGCGGAACTAAAACCCTTTAAAGGTTTTAGAGTGGATTTCGCAATCGACTTTAATCACCCTGAAATTGCCCGTAGCCAACAACATATGGTAATGGATTTTTCTACTTCAGCATTTGTGCGCGATATAAGTCGAGCGAGAACATTCGGCTTTATGCGCGATATCGAATACTTGAGAGCTAACAATTTAGCCTTGGGTGGAAGTATGGAAAATGCCGTTGTGCTTGACGAATATCGCGTCCTCAACCCCGATGGTCTGCGTTATGAGGATGAATTCGTTAAACATAAGATTTTAGATGCTTTCGGTGATCTCTATGTTGCTGGTTATGCCATTGTTGGTGAATTCTGCGCATTTAAAACCGGGCATGCGTTAAATAACCAATTAGTGCGTGCCTTGTTAGCACAACAGGATGCTTGGGAGCTTGTCAGTTTCGAAAAAGACGAAGCACCAGTGAGCTTCTCTGTACCAGCAGGTGCAGTGTTCGCTTAATCGATAGATTAAAAGCTCAGAGTTACTTAATTGCTAACGCTAAGATTGCCTTGAACGGCTGGCTAATGCAGCCAGCCGTTTTAGTTTCTCTGCTAAAGACCCCTCTGTATGTTCGGCCAATGCTTCAATATGGCTTGCTGCTGTTTCACTGATGTGATGTTGAGGGATTTTGGGCTTTGTTTCATACAAAACCAGACTCGGGTTGACTTTAACTTCGATAGCGGAGAGCATGGGTAGCGTTTCGACTTGTAGCTGTTGTAAAATTTTGGCTTTTTGGAAGTTTATTCTTGCAGCCCATGCAGCTGAGGTCGTTTCTATAACAAGAACACCCTGTCGAAGATTTGCAACTTTTAGTTGCTGCGACACTGGACCTGCTAACACCTGTTTCACGTAATGATTCAAGTGTAATAGAAGTTCTGCTTTTTCAGCAAGATTAGGCATTTGCCCTTGCTGATGCAGTAATTGGCTTAGGTCCTGCGGGGGCTTTTTCATATGATAACAAAATGGCTTAATTAGGCTATGAGTGTAACAGTTTTTATTCAAGGTCGAAATGGCGCCTCTCGATGGCAGCCCGGTAAACGTTGGCTGTTGTTACCTGTTCTGTTAATAGCAGCGGGTTCTGGCCTATACCAGCACAGTGCTAAACAAATTCTGCAACAGCAGACCAATGTCGATAATGAGCGAGTTGCGCGTGAAGCGCAAAAAGATGAGCTTATAGAGCTTAAAGGTGCGACAGAAGCCCAACTGGCTATGCTCGTCACTCATGTTGCCCGCATACAAGCGAAGGTGACGCGTCTTGAGGCTCTCGGTCAGCAAGTTGCAAAAAATAATCAATTAGAAGATCAATTTGATTTCTCTTCCGAAGTCGGTGTGGGTGGCCTGAGTGAATTAGGCGCCAATATCGAGCTCGATCAGCTTATCGCAGACATGGATAAGCTAGTGTCACGAATAGATAACAATAATGTTCAGCTTTCAATACTTGAAACAGTATCATCTAATCTCCATATAGATGAAGAACGTTATATATCTGGGCGGCCCATCCAAAAAGGATGGTTATCATCGCCCTACGGTTTACGAAATGACCCCTTTAATGGACGGAGGACTTTGCATAAAGGCATCGACTTCGCCGGAAAAGAGGGAACCAATGTGGTCGCCACCGCTGGCGGCGTGATCACATGGGCAGGCAAAATGTTTGGCTATGGTGAGCTTGTAGAGATAGATCATGGAAATGGTTTACGAACTCGCTATGGACACAATAAATCTTTGTTAGTAACCGTAGGTGATGTCATCGCCAAAGGCGATAATATCGCTAAAATGGGAAGTACCGGGCGCTCGACCGGACCCCATGTGCATTATGAAGTGTTGCGGGGTGGACAGCAGATAGATCCGCAGAAATTTGTCTACCGCAAAGCAGGTTAATATAAAATTAGGCTTTTGACTCAATCGGGACTTGGCCAACAACATAAAAAGTGGTTCAGATGTTTGGTAAAATACTGACAAAATTATTTGGTAGTCGTAACGATCGCACACTTAAATCTCTTGGCAAAACTGTCACAAAGATTAATGCACTTGAAGATGAATATGAAAAGCTGACTGACGAAGAGTTAAAAGCTAAGACTATTGCCTTTCGTGCTCGTTTAGAGTCTGGTGAGACTTTAGATGATGTGATGTCTGAAGCTTTCGCCGTTGTACGCGAAGCGTCGAAGCGTGTTTTTGAAATGCGTCATTTCGATGTTCAAATGCTGGGTGGTATGGTACTGGATAGTAACCGTATCGCTGAGATGAGAACGGGTGAAGGTAAAACACTTACCGCAACACTGCCGGCTTATCTGAATGGTTTAACTGGTAAAGGTGTTCACGTCATTACGGTGAATGATTATTTGGCACGTCGTGATGCTGAGAACAACCGCCCACTTTTCGAGTTTCTTGGACTCTCAGTTGGCATTAATGTCGCGGGTCTGGGTCAGCAAGAGAAAAAAGCAGCCTATGATGCCGATATTACTTATGGTACCAACAACGAATTTGGTTTCGATTATCTTCGTGACAATATGGCCTTCTCTCCGGCGGAACGGGTTCAACGCCCACTTCACTATGCATTGATCGATGAAGTCGATTCAATTCTTATCGATGAAGCCAGAACGCCATTGATCATCTCTGGTGCTGCCGAAGATAGCTCTGAGCTTTATACCAAAATTAATACCCTTATTCCGCATCTTGTTCGTCAAGACAAAGAAGATACGGAAGAGGAGATCGGCGATGGTGATTACTCTATCGACGAGAAAGCTAAACAAGTTCACATGACAGAGCGTGGGCAAGAGAAAGTTGAAGTGCTGCTTACCGAACGAGGAATGCTGGCCGAAGGCGACTCCCTCTATTCCGCTGCAAATATCTCCCTACTGCATCATGTGAATGCCGCGCTGCGTGCTCATACTCTTTTTGAAAAAGATGTGGATTATATCGTCCAGGATAACGAAGTTATCATTGTCGACGAGCATACCGGTCGTACTATGCCGGGTCGCCGCTGGTCTGAAGGTCTTCATCAAGCAGTAGAAGCGAAAGAAGGCGTTCATATTCAAAATGAAAACCAAACTCTTGCATCTATTACTTTCCAGAACTTCTTCCGTCAATATGAGAAGTTAGCAGGAATGACAGGTACAGCTGATACCGAAGCATTCGAATTCCAGCACATCTATGGATTAGATACGGTTGTGATTCCGACCAACAGACCTATGGTACGTAAGGACCATGCAGATCTCGTATATTTAACTCCTGATGAGAAATACGCTGCGATTATTGAAGATATCCGGGGTTGTCGTGAACGTGGTCAGCCAGTTCTTGTGGGTACAGTTTCAATTGAGCAATCAGAACTCCTTGCACGATTAATGAAGCAGGAGAAGATCCCTCACGAAGTATTGAACGCAAAATTCCATGAACGTGAAGCCGATATTGTTGCCCAAGCGGGTCGAACGGGTGCGGTAACCATTGCCACTAACATGGCGGGTCGTGGTACCGATATCGTGCTGGGTGGCAACTGGGCGATGGAAATCGAACAGCTTTCTAATCCAACGGATGAGCAGAAAGCCAAGATTAAGGCAGACTGGCAGGTCCGACATGACGAAGTTGTTGCTGCTGGGGGATTGCATATCTTGGGTACAGAGCGACATGAGTCTCGCCGTATCGATAACCAGTTACGCGGTCGTTCTGGTCGTCAAGGTGATGCCGGTTCTTCACGCTTCTACCTTTCAATGGAAGATAGCCTGATGCGTATCTTTGCTTCGGACCGTGTTTCTTCAATGATGAAGAAGTTAGGTATGGAGAAAGGTGAGGCGATAGAGCATCCGTGGGTCTCTCGAGCTATTGAAAATGCACAACGTAAAGTTGAAGCGCGTAACTTCGATATTCGTAAGCAGTTACTTGAGTTTGATGATGTAGCCAACGATCAGCGTCAAGTTGTCTATGCACAGCGAAATGAACTGATGGATGCTGAGAGTATTCAGGACACAATCGTTAATATTCAAGCCGATGTAGTTAATGCTCTGGTCGATCAATATATTCCACAGCAATCTGTTGAAGAGCTGTGGGATGTACCTGGTTTAGAAAAGCGCCTGGAGCAAGAGTACGGATTAAAAATGCCAGTACAGGAATGGCTGGATAAAGAAGATGATCTTCATGAAGAAACGCTTCGTGAACGAATTGTCGATACTTGGGTTAAATCATACCAAGCTAAAGAAGAGATGGTTGGCGAGCAAGTTCTGCGTCAATTTGAAAAAGCGGTCATGCTACAAACACTCGACGGTTTGTGGAAAGAACATTTGGCTGCCATGGATCATCTGCGCCAAGGTATTCATCTGCGTGGTTACGCACAGAAGAACCCTAAGCAAGAATACAAACGTGAATCTTTTGAGTTGTTCCAGCAGATGTTAGAAACGCTGAAGCACGATGTCATTAGTGTTCTATCTAAGGTTCAAGTACAAGCGCAGTCAGATGTTGAAGAGATGGAAGAGCGTCGTCGTCAAGAAGATGCCAAGATCCAGCGCGATTATCAGCATGCCTCTGCGGAAGCTATAGTCGGTGCAGAAGAAGCTGAAGCTTTGGCTGCTCACACTCCTGTAGTGCGTGAAGGAGAAAAGGTTGGCCGTAATGACCCTTGTCCTTGTGGCTCTGGCCGTAAGTATAAGCAGTGCCACGGTAAACTAACTTAAGCACCACTTTTAAATTCAGATAATTAAAGGCCACTCATTGAGTGGCCTTTTTCATTTCTCAGCATTATAGGTGGAAGGCGATCAAGAATATACTTACCTTCATGTATTGTTTGGTTTAATTTCATTGTGCCTGTAATCCTGCTAGTAGTTGCTTATTTCGGCTATCATTAGGTGTTCTGTGGATAAGCTTGGGGGTAATTGGTGAGTATTGTGTGACTATCTATAAAGATAGAAAAAATATCATTATTTCGATAAAAAGGGGTTGTGCTCTGCTCTGAGATCCCTATAATGCGCAACCACTGACACGGCACAGCAGGCACACAGCCTACATCTCGTAAGAGAGTGCAGTTGAAGTTGAGTTGACTTTTGAATGAAAGATAACTCAGGCAGAAAGCCTTTAAGGAGGTCATTTGTTTTCTCTTGTATAAGAAAAAGACACTTGAAAAACTTCTTAAAATTAGGGCTTGACGCCAACAACGGGAAGTGTAAAATACGCATCCCTAAGCCAACGACCTAGCGTCTAACGGCAGTATCTGAAAAATTGATACAACGCTCTTTAACAATTTATCAAGTAATCTGTGTGGGCACTCACAGGTGTTGAGTTATTCGAAACTAC
>Ga0316197_10000114_pt1 | contig 61128 bp, 54 predicted proteins | sample OudBiesiAoxic_MG_FD_204939 | JGI IMG/M metagenome (GOLD analysis project Ga0316197, IMG submission 204939) | Coastal sediment microbial communities from Oude Bieten Haven, Netherlands - site A oxic | ecosystem: Environmental > Aquatic > Marine > Coastal > Sediment | place: Netherlands... | reverse complement strand
GGCAAAGACTACCAAGGGGCAGTCGGCTCGTTGGAAGAGTTAGCATTATTTGCAGCGCATACTGGTAAGCGTTGGATGGCCAGCAAAAACGAATTACGACGAAATATGCACTAGTTTCTTGGTTACTTCTTATTTTTAAAAAATGCCGTGAAAACGAAAGAATTCACTTGTTTAAAATACTAGAAAAACGGCTTTATGGCCTGCATTTTATACCCCAACGATATTTTTAAAACACTTTCTGATTTATGTTTTATTACATGCCCCGATTTTTTGATGATTATTTGGCTGTAAAAGTTTATGGATGTCTACTACTTCTCGTATACTACTTCTTCTATCTACTACTTCTTCTACTTCCTAATAAATTGTATATTACTTTTGCTGTGTAAGTATTTTGTCTGTGTGTCAAATACACTACAGATCACATTGAGCTTTCTTGATCTAAATCCTTTTTCTTACACAAAAAACAGATTCAACCTTAATTAAATTGACGCCATTTATGTAATACAATATCATTTTATGACGTGATAAGGAGCGAACAATATCACCGAAGATATTTATGCTAGTGATAGTGTGAAGAAGCTTTGATATCAGCTTGAACTAACATCTTAATTCAACTAATGGAGCGGCAATCTATCTTGTTTACAAAGTGAGCATTGATCCTTGCCGAATAATAATGAAATTTAGTCACAAAATTGTTACAGCTTCTTCTATTTTAATTTTAATCACGGTGAGTTTACTGTCAATAAAACAGGTCATGACTGTTCAGTCAGAGCTTGAAACCACAATTCGAAATAGTATTGACGATATTATGCAGAGTGTTAAAAATAATGTTGTTGCCGAAATGGAAGGCCGTATGGATGTTGCCCGCTATGTAACGGACATTGCTCAAAAAGACCTGTCTCCAGCAGCAATCAAAGCTGTACTAGAGCAACCTTCCCTCAAAAAACCATTTATCTTAAGCGGAGGAGGTTTAGAAATTGACGGTAAAGTTATTAGTGGTGATCCTAGCTGGAACCCAGGGCCTTCATGGGACGGTCGTAAGCGTCCTTGGTATATAGCAACAAAGAAAAGTAACGCACTTATTGTTACAAAGCCTTATACTGACTCAGTAACTAATGAAATGTTGATTTCTGTTAGTACGCCACTTAAAGATAAAGATAAATTTGTAGGTGCTTTATTTTTTGATGTCAGCCTTGTTGGGCTTGCTGATATCGTCAATAATGTTAAGTTATTCAATGCGGGCTATTTATTTGTAGTGGACAGCCACGGTACTACTATTGCGCATCCAGATGAGAAAAAAAATGGTAAAAATTTCTCCTCTTATCAACCAAATATTCAAATTAAAGAACAAGTTCAAACTATTATAATAAATGGTCAAGACTTTGTTTTTGATTTTATCAAAGTACCGAATCAAGATTGGTTTATTGGGATGTCTATTGATCGAAACATCGCTTTTGCTTCTGTTTCTAAAATGCGCTCTGAATCTATCATCTTTGCAGGTGTTGCTTTAATTATCAGTATTACTCTTTTATTACTGTTAATTACTAAATTGATGCGACCATTAAGCTCATTAAATGACGCAATACAAGATGTTGCATCAGGTAAAGGTGATTTAACTAAACGACTCAAAACCGACACTGACGAGGAGTTTGCATTACTTGCTTCTGGATTTAATCAGTTTACCGAAAATCTTCAAGGTCAAATTAAACAACTTAAGTCCATTGGTGGAGATATTTTAATTGGTGCTGAGGAGACGGCTCAAGGCTCAGAAGGGGCGACTAAAGCAATTCAAGATCAACTCCAAGAGCTAGAGCAGTTAGCGACAGCGATGCAGGAAATGGCAACGACGTCTGTTGATATGGCTGGTAATGCCCAAAGCGCTGCGGCGGCGGCTAAAGAAGCAGATGAGGCAACGCAGAAAGGTACTTTAGTTGTTAATAATACTACTGAATCTATAAATACACTTTCAGGATCTATCGATGAGGCTGTAGCTGAAATTAAGACATTAGAAAATGCGACTACTAGTATTGCGACGGTTTTGCAGGTTATTAATGAAATTGCAGATCAAACTAATTTATTAGCACTTAATGCCGCGATTGAAGCTGCTCGGGCAGGCGAACATGGTCGAGGATTTGCTGTTGTTGCTGATGAAGTACGTACTCTTGCGCAAAGAACTCAAAAATCCACGATGGAAATACGTAATATGATTGAACAGCTTCAGGCTGGTACAAGTTCTGTTTCTAAAGCGATGTGGTTAAGTAAAGAAAGTGCAACAAGTACTGTAGATCAAGCACGGGAAGCAAGCAGTGCTCTACAACGCATCAGAAGTGCTATCTTATCTATTACTGATATGAATATGCAAATCGCTTCTGCAGCAGAAGAACAAAGTTTGGTGGCAGAAGAGATCAATGCAAATACGGTGAAAATAAAAGACTTTTCTGAGATAGTTTCTGAGGGGGCGAATTCAACTAATATTGCAATGCAGGCTCAAACTGGCAATGTACGTAAACAAGAAAGTATTCTAAATAATTTTATTGTATAAATACCTAAACTGAAAAAGTGTCTACTTACCTAAAGGCAGATACTTTGTAGTGTCGTATCCTGCGATAAGATAAGCTAGGTACTATTACAAGTCTGCGTCCGCTATCATTATCTACACTTTGTTTAGATAATGATATTTGGCTATCACTGACGAGCAGTTTTGGAAATGTTATCGAAGTGCTGTTGGTTTATTGTGATTCATACCTGTTTTATTTAGTATATAAATCTGGCATTGTTGTTCCTAAGTTGGTTATTTGTATGTTTTCATTTTGCATCTTTCTGTGGATAAGAAGTGATTCGTAACTATGCTCCTGACTGTTTTTTCCATCCATTCAAACTATGTACTTATGATCTGAATTCAAGCCATGAAAACAAAAAATTTCAATCAATTATTAACAGACGTTCGTGCTTGCACCATTTGTGAACCCTTTTTGAAAGAGGGAGTTCGTCCTGTTTTGCAAGTTAATAAGCACGCAAAGATTCTTATTGCTGGGCAAGCGCCAGGTTCAAAAGTCCATGCTACAGGTATTCCGTTTGATGATCCGAGTGGAGACCGTTTGAGAGCATGGATGGGGATTGATAAAAACACCTTTTATAACTCACAAAAAATTGCAATATTACCCATGGCTTTTTGCTATCCAGGGAAAGGTAAATCTGGTGATTTACCGCCCCCACCAATATGTGCAGAGACTTGGCGACATAAGCTACTTGAAGCGATGCCAGACATTCAGCTCACACTTGTCATCGGGCAATATGCTTTGGCATGGCATTTAAAAAATAGAGAAAAAAATCTTACTGAGACAGTTAGAAACTGGGCGGCTTATGGAGATCAAGTTATGCCGCTTCCGCACCCAAGCCCACGTAATAATATCTGGTTAAAGAAAAACCCATGGTTTGAAGCTGAGGTATTAACAGTGTTAAAAAGTAGGGTTGACAAAATACTGTTATCATAATTTTTTAGTTTTATTGTGTTAAAGGCATCAACATATAGTCGTTATAGTCCATCAATGCTGTGTCCATCTCTGTGTGAACCTGAGTCGTCGATTGCATCACGATAAGAGCAGCACCCAGCCTGTAAACCGCTAGTAATTATCTCTAGAAAGCTACTTTCCATCTAATTTAATCAATTGCTTACTGAAAATAGAATAATTTATTGAATCTGTATTGAATGTCAATTACTGTGCCCGCTTATACCAATGACGATAAATAGCTGATCTATTTTACTGGCTAAAACAATGTATTTCTTCGTTATAAATTTAGTAATGGGAACAAGTTTTTACGTTAATTCATGCCTTGAATTACGTTGTTTTTCCTACGCGAAATCTAGATCACGTACTTAACGTAATTAGTATTGTTTAAATCCGTAGGCTGAAAATGAGTTGTTCTACAGCCACTTAAAGCAACAAGAAGAAACAGAGAAAAGACTAATGGAAAAAATAAATCGTTCGTTATTAATCAAAGCACATACGTTACTTGCCGCTTTTATCTTACCCGTGGCAATAATGTTTTTTGTAACAGGTGCACTTTATACTTGGGGTATAAAAGGTGGAACTGAGAAAACGACTCAGGAACTACATATTAAAGCGCCTATTCAAGGGGAACTGACAGAGCTTGTAGCATTGGCAAAAAATGAATTACAAAAACAAGGTGTGGGATTGCCATCAGGTAATGCCAAAATTAAAAAAATCGGCTCTTCTTTTCAGCTTGAATGGAGTGGTTCAACCGTTAATGTTGTTTTAGCGCCTACATTTCAGCCTTTAGTTGTTACATTAACCATAGAAAATGCTAGTTGGTATCGACAGCTTGTACAGCTCCATAAAGCAAAAGGTGGTATTCCTTTTAAAGTCTATGCGACTGCGTTTGCCATTGCTTTACTATTACTCATTATCTCTGGTTTTTTGATGGCATTACAAATGCCAAAGTTACGTCAGCTAACACTCATTTCTGCTTTGCTTAGCATTGCATTATTTGTTGTCATGGTGATAAGCAGTTAAGTTTTTTATAAACAATATATTGATAACTTATTGCAAGCCTATCAACGTTCACTATTTGTCATAACAACGCCACCTTTTAGCTATTTCACTCTATAGATCTAAGGAAGGTGCAATCAGGCTGCCACGCTGAGTTTAATTGTCGGTAGCCTGAATCTTGGATAGTCGACAGTTAGTAGTCAAGTTCTGGATTTGAATTGCTGGCAATCCATAAACTTTGGTTGATGATTATTTACAAACTATCTTTTAAAGATGTATATTGTTGCACTTGGAGGTGGTTTGTTATCACTCAATCTCGTTAATCACCTATTCCCCTGTCTGATACGCCTCACTATTATTTTATTTCCTGATGTGTTCACCGGGTTTAATTGTGTGGTGAAAGTCGTTACCTTACATGTCCTGATCAGCTTCTACCTTAGTCAATCGTTGTTAGTGCTTGGTGGATATTTAATCAATTCGTTTCTTGTCTAATTTCACCTCTTAGTTGATGTAGGTCTTATCTTTGACATAAATATTACTCTTGTCATGTTTATGTCACAATTTTTTGCTTATATTGATTCTCCTAATTGGTATTACTTTTAGTCAAAACAGACATCTATGGAGAGAATAATGCAAATTTCAAATTGTAAGTCACTAATTGCAGTCGGTTTTACCTTATGTTTAACAGCACAATCAGTGAATGCTGAAACACTGCGCTTATTGACGTGGGGTGGTTATGCACCTAAAACCGTTGTTGATATGTTTAAAGCCGAAACTGGAATAGATGTTGAGGTGACTAAATCTAATAATGAAGACATGATTGCTAAGCTTTCAGCAACGCGTGGTGGTGGCTTTGATCTGGTTCAACCTAGCCAAGATAGAATCGCGAGTGCGCAAGCTGAGTTTAATATCTATAAACCGATTGATTTATCTAAGATAGAAAATAAGTTGTTTGTAACGAGTATGCTTGACTCAACATTAAAGTCATCAATGTATGACGGTAAACCTTATGGTGTACCGCACATCTGGGGCACTTCTGGTTTAATTGTAAACTCTGAAAAAGCAGCTGATGTGAAAGATTATGCAGACCTATGTAACGATGCTTATAAGGGCAAAGTGACTTACCGTTTAAAACGTCCTACTTTAATCGCATTTGCATTTTCTATGGGGCTAGACCCATTTGCAGCTTATAACGATCCTGTAGAGTATGAAAAGATCATGTTACAAGTGCAAGATAAGTTAATCAGCTGTAAAGGTAACGTTAAAGCCTATTGGTCTGGTGGTGATGCCATGAAAAACTTAATGCGTAGTGATGAAACTGTTGCTGCTATGGCTTGGGATGCAGGCGGTTGGCAATTACATGATGATAATAAAGCGATTAACTTTGTTGCTCCAACATCGGGTGCATTAGGTTGGATCGATGCATTTGTAATACCGCGTAAAAGCAAAAATGAAGCGGCCGCTTATAAATGGATAAACTTTGTTATGCAACCCAAAATAGCGGCGTTGATCACTGATTCTGCTGGTAATTTCACTGCTTCAAAAGGTGCTGATGAATTCGTTAATGCACCACTAAGAGCTAAGTATCAATCAAGCTTTGATACGGCGTCTGTTGACAACATTAAATGGTACCCACCTGTGCCTGCTGGTTTAGAAATAATTGAAGGCAAAGTATTAGATCGCGTTAAAGCGGCAAAATAGCATTCAGTATTTTAATTAGCCTTATTTAGGTGTAACTTTGGTTGCACCTAAATTTTTTATTTATTGTAAAACCCATTCAATCATTAATTAGGAATTCATTTGCTTAATCATACGGATTTTGATTTGCAATGCACTGATCTCGTTAGACAGTTTGATGATTTCACTGCCGTTGACCAAGTCTCATTTGCCATTAAAAAGGGCAGTTTCTTTTCTATTTTAGGCCCTTCAGGCTGCGGTAAAACCACTCTGCTACGTATGTTAGCAGGATTTGATGATCCAACATCGGGTGATATTTTTATCAAAGGTAAATCGATGATTGGCGTACCGCCCAATAAGCGGCCAGTTAATATGGTCTTCCAGCATTTAGCGCTTTTCCCGAATATGAATGTGTCAGAAAATATTGCCTATGGCTTACACCGTCAAGGCATTAATAAAGTTGAAATAAAGCACAAAGTAGAGCAAGTTTTAGCACGAGTTAACTTGAGCGGTAGCGGACAAAAGAAAATATCACAATTATCTGGTGGGCAGAAACAACGTATTGCGATTGCTCGATGTTTGGTGTTGAATCCAGATGTTTTATTGTTGGATGAACCGTTAGGCGCATTAGATTTGAAGTTGCGCGAACACATGAAAGTGGAACTGAAAAAGCTGCAACAAGAATTCGAGACCACCTTTGTTTATATTACTCACGACCAATCTGAAGCATTGGTAATGAGTGATCAGGTTGCGGTGATGAATCATGGCCAATTCCAACAAGTCGGTGATCCTCAACAATTATATTTTCAACCAGATAATGCCTTTGTAGCAGGCTTTGTTGGTGATAGTAATAAATGGTCGGCGACTGTGATTGATATTTTATCGGATTCATTACAAGTAAAAACAACAACGGGATTGATCCTATACGCACAAAAATCGAATGAGAAAGCCTTTATTATTGGTTCTGAAGTGGAAGTGTTTATACGTCCGGAGGCTATCCATATCTCACAGGTGTCGACAGCTAAAGCAGATCAAAACCAATTAACGGCCAAAGTGAATAATATTTTATTCGATGGTGCAAATAGCCAATTATTAGTTGAGGAGCAAACCTCTCGAGAAGAGATAAAGGTTAAATTACCTCAAACTGCGGAGTTCATACATTTAAAGAAAGGGGACAATTTACAGATCTCATTTCCTAAGCAGCAAGTTAACATTTTTCCTAAATTACAGGATAAATAATCAAGATGATGACGAAAGGGAAATCAAAAACACCACTTAAATTAGGCTTATTACTATTACTTTGCCCTCTTTTATTATGGTTAGTATTGTTAGTTATTTTACCGCAGCTGACCATGTTAAATATTTCGTTACAAGAACGTATCGCGCCACGCATTTACGAATATGGTTTTAGTAATTATATCGAATTTTTTACTGAGCCTCTTTATTGGAATACCTTCTTACGCACCGCTGTGATGTCGATCATCGCCACTGTATTAACGTTAATCATTGCTTTTCCAATCTCATATTACATCGCAAAAATGTTACGAGGCCGAGCTAAAGGATTATTGTTGGTGCTTTGTTTGATCCCATTTTGGGTCAGTGAGTTAGTGCGAACTTATGGTTGGATGATTTTGTTACGTGAAAGTGGCGTAGTCAGCTCCTTCTTACAATATATAGGTATGACAGAAGGACCTATTGAATTCCTTTATACCGATGCCACTATTATGTTGGGGTTAGTTTATAGCAGCATGCTATTTATGGTTGTGCCGTTAACATCTACTTTAGAAAGTCTCGATGATAGTTATATTGAAGCGGGATATGACTTAGGGGGCAATGGTTTGTCTGTGTTTTGGCAAATCATTGTGCCGCATGCCAAACCTGCGATTGTATCCGGCTGTATTGTGGTATTTATGTTGACCTTGGGTAACTATTTAACGCCTATCTTACTGGGTGGTAAATCCAGCCTATGGTTTACGGAGCAGATATTTACACAATTTATCACTCGTTTTAACTGGCAACAAGGCTCGGCATTTGGTGTTTTACTATTAAGTATTTCTTCTTTAATTGTGTGGCTGGGGTTAAAGCTTAGTCGTCAATCATTCAGTAAAGTAATGTCTTAGGAGACGCAATATGATCCCATCGATTCCTCAGTCAGCACTCTTTAAATCTAGTTTTAGGCTCTATGCTTTTATATTCTTTGCTTTTTTGATGGCTCCTTTAGTGGTTGTTGCTGTATTTGCATTCAATGACAGTATGTTTCCCTCTTTGCCTTGGCATGGTTTTACCTGGGATTGGTTTTTCTCCGATCAAGAGCCTATGTTGGGGTTATTTCATGATCCTCAGTTATATCAATCAATCGCAACGAGCTTCCTCGTTGCAACTTGCACCACGGTTTTGGCTGTGGCGTTAGCCATCAATAATGCTTTTTTGTTTGAGCGGGCAACATTTCGCGGAAAAAGTGTTTTATATATGTTGATGTTATTACCTTTGGTAATACCAGGGGTTATTTTAGGCGTCTCAATTTTAATTATGAGTTCAAGTATTGCTAATTATTTTGACGATGTCTGGGCTATCGATATTGAGTTATTAAGGCCAGGTTTGGCATTGGTCGTGATTGGCCAATTTGCTTTTATTACGACGATTTGTACTTTAATTGTTGCTGCAAGATTGCGTAGCTTTGATTTAAGCTTAGAGGAAGCTGCTTTGAACTTGGGAGCAAGTAAGTTACAAGCGATACGCACTATTACTATTCCGTATTTATTACCTGCAATTATTGGTGCTGCCGTGATCAGTTTTTTAATGTCTTTCGAAAACTTCAATACTACCTTGATGTTAGTTGGCTCGGACAGTCCTTTAACCATTACGCTTTATGACCGCTTACGAGAGGGGGCGACACCGGTTATTAATGTTGTGTCATTATTGTTAATGCTAGCAAGTGTGGTATTGGCTTTAGGTAATTACTTTTTAACAGGAAGGAAAAGTACTGTTAAGTAAATAAAGCAGGATGTTGCTTACGTGTAAGGTTGTAAGCAGTGAGGGCAGTCGTTGGTCGCTATATCGAAACAGGCCTTAGAAGTTCTTTCTTGGTGTTATATGTCTTCTCTGTTTGTTAGAACCACTTCTATATTCTTAGCTGTGGTTATGCGTTATCGGCGGGTGGTGACTTTCTTCATCTGAAAAAGTGATCAAATAACATTACACTCGATTTTTTATATCATAGTCTAATAAAATAATGGCTCATAATATTACATTAGTGTTTCATTAGTACAGGCCTGGTATATTTATAAAACAATTTCTCTACGACAGTCATTTACTTCCACACCTAAAAAAGATCCTAATAATTCAGCATCTTGTAGTAATTGTTGTTGATCATTGTGATTCAAAATATTAATTCTTCGTCCATGTTCAGTTAATAAATTCAGCTCATAACAGGCGTAGTTTAATGCATGTTTACGTTGAATAACTTTATTGTTTATTTGCAAAGAGATAATGTTTTTGAGTTTAACGTCCCGGTCTTTATGGTTATTAAACACTCCTGTTTTTCGATCAAAACTAACTCGGCTTAGAAATGGTTGAATTAATGAGATGCCGAAAGTGCATATTGCAATACCAAATCCCCCCAGAAATATGGCAAAGTCATATTTACTTAAAACCATTAACTGGTAAGTTGCAAGGCTCATTAAAAATATCCCCACAACAATATAAATGACACAAAATAACATAGCAGTGATAGTCGGGCGTAAAAATGCAATATCACCCATTACGACTGCTTTATGTGATAAAAACTTAGGGCCATCACGAAGTAATGTGCGGGTTAAATCAATGGTTACAGTTTCTGTTTCGTTATCATTCTCGTTCATATACCTTCCTTGTATATCATGTGCCATCGTCATCATTGAAAGAAATAAAGTGCACTTGGTAATATTTGTTATGTACAAAATACATACAAGACAAGTAATAAGTATCCTATACAAAAAAACTCACCGAAGTGAGTTTTTTATTCAATATGCTTAACAAAAACGGCTAATTAACTGTTTTATGCTAACGATTCTACAAAGATAAGTCAGTGCAGTTATTTTGTATCGTAAGTTTTTATCTCGCCAGATTTAATACGAGCAATAAATGAATGTAATTCTTTTTTCACGATTGGCATTAAGAAGTATAAACCAATGATATTGAAGATAGACATTGCAAATAAAGCCGCATCAGAGAAGTCAATAACAGCACCAAACTGAATGGTCGCACCAAGAACTACAAATAAACAGAAAAGAACCTTGAAAATAAACTCTGTTGATTTACCTTCTCCAAATAGGTAAGTCCATGCTTTTAAGCCGTAATATGACCAAGAAATCATTGTTGAGAAAGCGAACATAATAACAGCTAACGCTAATAGGTATTTGAAAACACCTGCCGTCTCTGTAAATGATGCTGCTGTTAATGTTACGCCTGTTAAACCGTTGCCGTCAAAAGGTGCAACGTTTAATCCTGCAATGATGATAACTAATGCCGTCATTGTACAAATAACAACGGTATCAATGAATGGTTCTAATAAAGAAACAAGACCTTCAGTGACTGGCTCTTTAGTTTTAACTGCGGAGTGAGCAATCGCTGCCGAACCGACCCCTGCTTCATTAGAGAAGGTCGCACGTTTTAGACCTTGAATCAATGCTCCAATGAAACCACCAACAACACCTGCGCCAGTGAAAGCACCTTCAACGATAGAGGCAAAAGCAGTACCTACTTGATCAATATTTGAAACAATAACAATCAGTGCCATGCCTACATATAAAGCCGCCATCCATGGAACAATTCGCTCTGTTACCGATGCAATTGAAGGCATACCACCTACAATAACTGAAAATACTAATGAAGCCAGTACAATACCAGTAATGACACCATATTCACTTGGTACATCAAAGGCATACGTTAACATTGCATGTGCTTGATTCGCTTGGAACATGTTACCTGCTCCTAACGTTGCCAAAATACACATTAATGCAAAACCAATCGCTAATATTTTACCTAAACCACCGAGGCCTTTTTCACTTAGCCCTTGGCTTAAGTAATACATTGGGCCACCAGATACCACGCCCGATGGTAAAATAGTTCTGTATTTCACACCTAAAGTACATTCACAAAATTTAGACGCCATGCCCAGAAGACCACATAAGATCATCCAGAAAGTTGCGCCTGGGCCACCAATTGCAAGTGCCACACCTACGCCGGCAATATTACCAAGACCAACAGTACCTGAAAGTGCTGTCGTTAATGCTTGGAAGTGAGAAACTTCACCTTCTTCTTTAGAATTAGGATCTGTATATTTGCCTTTTATAATATTTATCGCTAGTCCAACACGTTTAAATTGTACAAAGCCAAAATAAATAGTGAAAATTAAGGCTGCGACTAATAACCAACCAACGATTAACGGAAAGTTTGCTTCACCAATAGGAACACTTTTAAAGATTAAACTAACAAACCAACCTGTGTAATCACTAAAAAAGCCATCAACAGACTTACTTAGAGAATCAACTGCTTGTCCAAACTCACTCATTTCTTCAGCCAAAGCGGTAGTGCTAAAGGCTAATAGAAAGAGGGGCATAAATTTTCTTGTTTTTATCATGTTTATTTCCTTATACATGTTTATTTCCTTATATAAAATTGCAGTGATATTAGTTGTTTAAAGTCAAAGCGTATTCAGCATAAATAGTGTAAATGATTTAAGCCAGTGTTATTGACTATTTTCATTAATTTTTAAGGATTAAAAATTATATTCAACCAATATAGATGTTGAATTTAGGTTAAAAGTCTGTTTTTATTATTGTGTGAAGCAGAACGGCCTGAATTTAAACTATTGTGAAGTTGAACTGGATTCCTCCTATTTTACCATCAATACCCAATGGTCGTTTAAGGTCGTTGCGCTAACCCTATTAAATATGCCGTGATCTTGCAGCTAGTTGTTTTTACGTTGGTTATTAATGTAAAACATGTTTAATTAAAAGTAAAAGCCTGATCTTGAACTCATCAATGACTGTTTCTCTGCTAACAACCTGCTACTATTTTAACCTTTATGATACAGCTATTAGTTGTTAACAGTTTAACAACTTAATAACATTTTTTATTGTATTACATTGATATCTATTGATTATTTCCAGAGTATTTTTACTATTGTTTGCTATTTATTAAAAGCGAATTAAAATAGCGCCGGATTTAAACCACTTTCATTTCTCCTAGTGTTGGTCTGGTTCTGAGTAACAGCAATCACAGAATTATCCAGCCTTCACAAATAGATGCCCATTCAGCGCATCTTGTCGGGATCAAGAAATACTCACTACCGTTTAAATATTTTATTTGTTAGATAAATTAACCTCAAATGATGCATTCAAAAATTATATCAATCGCTATTGGTGTTTTTTTGCTATTACTATTGCTATTTTAAGTGCAATAGATGAGATGATTGACTATACAAAAATAGTTAAAAGGTAAATATACCAAGGATATAGACACCATGCTTGAACAGCATAGTAAGACTAAAACACAACGAAATTCTGATCTTATATATCGTTTAGATGATCGACCGCCACTGCCTGAAACGCTTTTTGCAGCGACTCAACACTTGTTAGCTATGTTTGTTGCAGTGATCACACCCTCTTTAATTATATGCCAAGCATTAGGTTTACCTGCCAGTGATACTAATACTATTGTTAGCATGTCATTGTTTGCTTCTGGCATTGCTTCTTTTATTCAAATACGTACCTTTGGTCCGATAGGCTCTGGTTTATTGTCAATTCAAGGTACTAGTTTTAATTTTTTAGGTCCGATCATTGGTGCTGGTTTAGCCCTTAAAGCAGGCGGTGCGGATATTAGTACTATGATGGCCGCTATTTTCGGTACCATTCTATTTGCCTCATTAACCGAAGTATTTATCTCCCGTGTGCTACAACATACACAACGTATTATTACACCGCTTGTGTCAGGTATTGTTGTTACGTTAATTGGTCTGACATTGATCCAAATTGGTTTAACCTCAATGGGAGGTGGTTATACAGCGATTGAAGATGGTAGTTTCGGTAGCCTTGATAATTTAATGCTAGCGGGGACCGTATTAGGTTTTATTGTGTTGTTGAATCGCGTAAAACATCCTTATTTACGGGTTTCATCGATCGTTATTGCAATGATAGCTGGTACGGTATTAGCTTGGTTTATGGGAATGTTAAATGCAGCGGACACACCTGATACAGCTTTAATTGCCGTTCCGTCGGTTATGCAATATGGCTTAGGATTTGATTGGGGGTTATTAATTCCATTGGTGATTGTATTTGCGGTGACGTCATTAGAAGCAATCGGCGATATTACAGCTACTTCTGAAACATCTGAACAACCGGTTGCTGGGCCACTATATTTAAAACGTCTTAAAGGTGGTGTGTTAGCAGATGGTGTAAACTCAGCTATTGCTTCCTTATTAAATAGTTTCCCTAATTCTACCTTTAGCCAAAATAACGGGATTATTCAGTTAACGGGAGTTGCTAGTCGCTACATCGGTTATTTTGTGGCGGGTATGTTGGTATTACTGGGGTTATTTCCTGGTGTTGCAAACTTAGTACAATTAATTCCTGAACCTGTATTAGGCGGCGCGACGGTGGTGATGTTTGGTACCATTGCAGCTTCGGGGATTCGTATTATTTCTCGTTGTGATCTGGACCGACGTGCTATTTTGATCATGGCACTATCATTCTCAATGGGATTAGGGATTGGCCAAAACCCTGAAATTCTTCAGTTCATGCCGGACTGGGTGAAAAGTGTTTTATCTTCTGGAATGGCTGCAGGTGGTATTACAGCTATTTTCTTAAACTTAGTCTTACCTGAAGAACCAAAGCAAAAAAATGATTAGAACAATTTTTTAACTTGCTTTCGATAACCGTATTGCTAAGCCATCCACAGCAATACGGTTTCATTTTTTGTCATCTATTCCATAGTACGCATACTCCACACTATACCTCTTTTCGCTATATCTATTTTAAACGATAGCTATTCCAATTAAGAGATTTCCACTTGATAATCATTCATTCAACTCCACAGCCATTCAACTCAACAACCATTCAACTCAACAACCATTTAACCCTTCAAGGGCAAACATTAAATGATAATTTATGAACTGCTGTTATGCGTCTATTAGTTGTCGCCTTATTCACTTAGCAAATGGTTGAACACGATTAATGTCAGGCTTTAAGTGATAAAGTGATTTTATTTGCCGATTTTATCTATAAATTTGTTTGATTTTTGAACATTTTGTTGTAAATAGTAGAGTGAAAATAATTTGTTATTTGCTTTGATTTTTTATTGAGTTTGAATGATATGTAGGTACAATCGCGCCGATTGTGATCTACGTTAAAGATTGCAATATAAACAAAATAAAGACTTGTTTTTTAATAATAGTTCTTAAACGCTTAAGCTAAAAATTTAAGATGATGTTAACTGCCATTATGGCTAAATATTTGGAATATTGAATGTGACTGGGTGCCAACCTCTTTTACAACTCTCTGGGGTCAGTAAAACGTATGCCGATAATACGGTTTTAGATGCGTTAGACCTTACAATTTACGACGGTGAGTTTCTTACCTTATTAGGTCCATCAGGCTGTGGTAAAACGACAGTGTTACGCATTATTGCTGGTTTTGAAAAAGAAGACCAAGGGCAAGTGATGCTTGATGAAAAAGATATCTCTATTCTTAAGGCTGAACATCGCCCTGTGAATACCGTGTTCCAAAGTTATGCTTTATTTCCTCATATGACAGTGTATGACAATATCGCGTTTGGTTTGATCATGCATAAAGTACCTAAAGCTGACATTAATGAGCGTGTACTTGAAGCATTACGTATGGTGCGTTTAGAAAGTTTCGCTCAGCGTAAACCACATCAATTATCCGGAGGGCAACAACAACGTGTCGCGATTGCGCGCGCTGTGGTTAATCGTCCACGTTTATTATTATTAGATGAGTCGTTGAGTGCACTTGATTACAAATTACGTCAAGAAATGCAAATTGAGTTAAAGCGCTTACAACGTCAACTTAATATCACTTTTGTTTATGTCACGCACGACCAAGAAGAAGCATTATCGATGTCAGATCGCATCGTTGTATTGAACAAAGGTAAGGTTCAGCAAATCGGCACACCGCGTGAAATTTACGAAACGCCAGTGAACCTTTTTGTTGCTCGATTTATTGGTGAAATTAACCAATTTGACGGGCATGTTGTGCGTCGCATTGATGATAAACATGTTGAAGTGGTTGCGGAAGGCGCTGATTGGGTTGTTAAAACAGATTATCCTTTTGCAGCAAACGACAAAGTACATGTATTACTGCGCCCTGAAGATGTGCGTTTAACTAAACCTGAATTAGCCGCTAATACCGTTCATATAGAAGGGCATATACACGAGTGTAACTATAAAGGTAAAACGTTAGATTCTTACATTCGTTTATCTACTGGAACTAAAGTGATTGCGAGTGAGTTTTTTGATGAAGACGACCCTGATTTTGACTACCGTTTAGGGCAAAAAGTCGCATTACAATGGATAACTGGTTGGGAAGTGGTATTGCCATATGAACAAACAATTTAATCAGTTTCGTTTTTGGGCTATTGGCCTAGCAACAAGCTGGCTAGCACTGTTCGTTTTAGTACCAAGTTTGATGGTATTGGTGACTAGCTTTTTAACCCGTGATGCTGATTTTTTAATACAGTATAAATTTAGTTTAGAAGGTTGGAAGAGTGTTTTCGATCCAACCTTTATATCGCTGTTGTGGGATTCACTTTCGATGTCAATGATCACGGCTGTGATCTGTCTGGCGATTGCTTACCCGTTTGTGATGTGTTTAATGGGATTACCGCAACGCTGGCGTGGCATTGTACTGTTTTTGTTAATTGTACCATTTTGGACTAATTCATTGGTGCGTATTTATGCCATCCAATTTTTGTTAGGTAAAAAAGGCTTAATCAATGAGGCACTGCAGTTTGTTGGTTTAATTGATAAACCTTTGGACATGTTATATAGCCAATTTGCGGTTATTTTTGGACTCAGTTATATCTTGCTACCTTTTATGATTTTGCCTATCTATTCCTCTATGGAACGATTGGACTTTAAATTATTAGATGCTGCTAAAGACCTCGGCGCTAGTGCAAGCCAACGTTTAATGCGTATTACTTTACCATTAACACTGCCAGGTATTATTGCTGGGTGTTTAATGGTGGTGTTACCGGCGATGGGCATGTTTTTTGTGGCGGATTTATTGGGCGGTTCAAAGCATGCGTTATTGGGCAATGTCATCAAAAACCAGTTTATTCAAACTCGTGATTGGCCATTTGGTGCCGCGTTGAGTATTTTAATGATTTTATTATTATCCTTTATGCTTTGGCTTTACTACCGAGCGACAAAAATGTCGAATCGCGAAGGGGGCATCAATGATTCGAATTTTTAGACTAGGGTTTATTGGATTAGTACTTTGCTATGTTTACACACCTATTTTTATTTTAGTGGTTAACTCTTTCAACGAGTCTCGCTACGGTAATAAATGGAGTGGTTTTACCTATAAATGGTACGAGAAGTTATTTGAAAATGATTCGTTAATGGAAGCGGGTTGGCACACCTTACAAGTGGGCTTAACAAGTGCAACAGCAGCAACAGTGATTGGCACTTTAGCGGCCGTCGCATTACAACGTTACCGTTTTTATGGTAAAGGAGCGGTCTCTTCGTTGGTGTTTGTAAGTATGTTAACACCGGACATTGTAATGGCGATTGCTTTACTTATTTTATTTGTTACTTTGGGTATTGAGCTCGGCTATATTTCGCTTTTAATTGCACACATTACTTTCTGTTTGCCTTTTGTAATAATTAGTGTTTTTTCACGTTTGAAAGGCATGGATATGTCGGTCACCGAAGCTGCACGAGATTTGGGTGCTAACGAATGGCAAGTGTTTAGTAAAATTATCCTACCAATGATATTACCTGCGGTAGCATCGGGTTGGTTATTAAGTTTCACGTTATCCATAGATGATGTGATTGTGAGTTCCTTTGTAACGGGGCCAGGCTATGAAATATTACCACTTAAAATATATTCCATGGTCCGTGTTGGTGTGTCGCCAGAGGTTAATGCTATCTCTACTTTACTCTTTGTTGGGTCAGTAGTCTTAATTGTAATATCGCAGCTATTGCTACGTAAAAAAGGAAATTTATAATGAAAAAATGGTTAACAGTGACCGCCGCAATGATGCTTAGTTTTTCAGCAATTGCAGAAGAAAAAGTCGTATTGTATAACTGGGCTGATTACATTCCAGATAAAGTACTTAAATCATTTACTAAAGAAACAGGTATTAAAGTGGAAGTTGCTACTTTTGATAGCAATGAAACTATGTTCGCAAAATTACAATTAGTGAATGGTAAAGGTTATGATCTTGCAGTACCCACGACCTTTTTTATCGAACGTTTAAAGCGAGCTGATCTTATACAGCCGATTGATAAATCTAAATTAAAAAATCTGGCTAACTTAGACCCAAATTTATTGGATCAAGCTTACGACCCAGGTAATAAGTACAGTATTCCGTATCTATGGGGCAGTACCGCTATTGCGGTCAATACCGATGAGATGGATTCATCATCAATTACATCGTGGAAGGACCTTTGGAAACCAGAGTTTAAAGACCAAATTCTGTTGTTAGATGATGTTCGTGATATATTTTTAATGGCATTAAAAGTGAAAGGCTTTGAGAACAATACCACTAATGAAGATGAAATTCGTCAAGCTTATGAAGCGTTGGTTGAGTTATTACCGAACGTAAAATTATTCTTGTCTGATTCGCCAAAGGGACCGCTTATTCAAGGTAATGTACCGATGGGAGTGATGTGGAATGGTGAAGCTTACATGGCTCAACTTGAATTAGGTACGGTTGATTACATTTATCCAAAAGAAGGTGTTACTTTGTGGGTAGATAGTCTTGTTATCTCTAAAGGCGCAGAAAACGTAGATAATGCACATAAGCTGATCGACTATATATTACGCCCTGAAATTGGCAAAATAATTCTTGAAGGTGTAGGTAATTCAACGCCTAACTTAGGTACTATCTCTTTGTTAAGTGATGAAATGCGTAATAACCCAATGGTTGTACCGCCTGCTGATGTAATTAAAAATGGTTCGTACCATAGTGACTTAGGCGAAGCGAATGCGATCTATGAGAAATACTGGCAAATGCTAAAACAAACTAAATCATAAACGTTGTACATCTTATAAATACTTTAAACCGCTCTGTGAGCGGTTTTTTTATACCTTAATATTGTGATACCAACTCTGCTAACTAACTGATCAATCTTAGTGGTTAAAAGGAACTATTTTCACGTTAAAATTTTTATAAAATAGAACAATCACTTACGGCAACTTTTGCCTTAAACTAACTTCTGTTTCCAGCGTAATATTTGATCCGTAAATTAACGGAATTAACGGTATTATTACCCCATTAAAGGATCTAACCCACTTATTGCATTGCTGTCTTTAGTCTTTTCCCCCCGTATTTAACCTTCCTCTCATCTTTTTTAATTAAGTGACTGAATAGCAAAATTGCTAACAGGCTATCAAATTTATACCTTCTTATGCGCTATGGTCATTACTAGATATTAGATAAAACTGCAGTTATTAAAGGTAGTTAACTTGCTAGACGTTAAGCTATTCAGTTTCAAAAAAATCTGTAATTAAGTGCGTAAAGGAGGTGTTTTATGGCTTTTATTCAATCATTCGGTGCAGCAGAAACAGTCACTGGTTCATGTCATCTGTTGCAGCTTGAAAATGGCCCAAATATATTAATTGATTGCGGTTATTTTCAAGGAGAAGGTGAAGAGAAGACCTATGAGCCTTTCGATTTTGATCCTAAAAGCGTCAATATTGTTTTAGTTACTCATGCTCATTTAGATCATGTAGGCCGCATCCCTAAATTAGTTAAAGAAGGCTTTGATGGCAAGATTGTAGCTTCTCGTGCGACCATGGATTTAGCAGAAGTGGTGTTAATGGATAGCGCTAAAATTGCCGAAGAAGATTACAAAGTCGCTTATAAAAAAGCAAAACGGTCGGGTAATGAAAAAAAAATTCGCTCCCCTATCTATACTATTGATGATGCTAGAGCAGTATTTGATTTAACCATTCAATATGCACAACATGATAAAAGCATTCAACTGACTGCGAATGTGAAGGTGACGTTTCGCCAAGCTGGGCACATTCTCGGTTCAAGCACAGTGCAAATTGATTTCGAAGAGGCAGGGAAAACGAAGTCGGTGGTTTTTTCTGGCGACTTAGGCGGCCGTAAAGATCTAATCATGCCAGCACCTACGGTTATTAAACAAACCAATGCGTTATTTATTGAGTCAACTTATGGTGACCGTAATCATTGTGGTTTAAAAGAGACGGTAGATGAGTTTAAGGAGATTGTGATCAATACCTTAAAAAATAAAGGCAATATTTTGATCCCATCATTTGCTATCGAACGCTCGCAAGAAATTTTATTATTATTAAAACAAATGTATTACGACAAAGAGTTACCACAATGCCAAGTATTTTTGGATTCTCCAATGGCCATGCGCGCCACGCAAATTTATACTGCTCATCATCATGATTTGAATGAGTCAGCCAAACAGTTACTTGAACGTGATGGCAGTATATTTGATTTCCCCTATTTACAATATGCGTTAAAAAGCAATGAATCGATACTCATTAATAAAATAGAAAGTGGTTGTATCATTATCGCTGGCAGTGGCATGTGCACGGGAGGACGAATATTACATCATTTAAAACATCGTTTATGGGATGAGACAAATAGTGTCATATTTGTTGGGTATCAAGTGCAGGGTACATTGGGAAGAAAGTTGATCGATGGTGCTGATTCGGTTCAGCTTTACCATGAAAATATTAAAGTAAATGCACAAATACATAAAGTGAATGGATTCTCTGCACATGCGGACCAACATGACCTTTTAGCATGGATCAGTGAATTTGAAAAAATCGATCATGTATTTTTAATACATGGTGAACCAGATAAACAAAGTATTTTTAAACAAGCGATAGAAGAACAACTGCAAATACCAACACATATTGTGCGCTATGCAGAGAAGATTAATATTTGATCTCAACGTTAGCTTTATTCGTGGAGTTGTTTTATATCAATTATTTAGTGCTATTTTTGCAAGTTTGGTGCAGTTCATCGCTGTGCCACTTATTATTTTTTTATATTAATTTAAGCTAATCTTATATAATTCCTTCTTACGCCTCATTTTTATTGGATAATGTCTATAAAGAGTCCTTTAAAAGGAAAAATATGCTTTTGAAACTATTTTTTGTGATCTATGTCCTTCACGTGTATGCTTCGCACCTCTGATTTGGCGATAGTAAAAACAAGGGCTATGTCTGTTGTTATTATTTTATAATGCCAAAAAATACAACTTTTAAAGAGTTGAAATAACTTTTAGCTCTAACCCTTTATTTTTGCGACAAATAGGATATAAAAATGGACAGCAAGCTAATCCTTGTACTTAACTGTGGTAGTTCTTCTTTGAAATTTGCCATTATTGATGCCGTTACTGGTGATGAAAAACTTTCTGGTCTTTCTGAGTGCTTGCACTTAGATAATGCAAGTATTAAATGGAATCTAGAAGGCGTAAAAGGTAAAGCTGAATTAGGTGCTGGTGCAGCCCATGATGAAGCATTAACTTATATCGTTAATGAAATCCTTTCGCTAAATCCTGTATTAAAAGAAAATTTATATGCTATTGGTCATCGTATCGTACATGGTGGTGAGCAGTTTACTGAATCTGCAGTGATCACTGATTCTGTTATGCAAGGCATTGAAGATTGTGTGTCATTAGCTCCTTTACATAATCCAGCTCACCTGATCGGTATTCGTGCCGCTCAAAGTGCACTACCTTTGTTACAAAATGTTGCTGTATTTGATACTGCTTTCCATCAAACAATGCCTGAAGAAGCTTATTTATACGCACTTCCGTACAAACTTTACCGTGATAATGGCGTTCGTCGTTACGGTATGCACGGTACTAGTCATTACTACATTACACTACAAGTTGCTGAAGTATTAAATAAACCCGTTAGTGAGTTAAATATTATCAACTGTCACTTAGGAAACGGTGGTTCTGTTTGTGCGATTAAAAATGGTATTTCTGTTGATACGTCAATGGGCATGACACCGTTAGAAGGGTTAGTGATGGGAACGCGTTGTGGTGATTTAGACCCTGCCATTATTTTCCATTTACATGATGAACTAGGTTATAGCATGGAAGAGATCCACACCATGCTAACGAAAGAGTCTGGCTTATTAGGATTAACAGAAAATACATCTGATTGTCGATTTGTTGAAGATAACTACCAACAAGATAAAGCGGCAACGCGTGCTATGGACCTTTACTGTTACCGCTTAGCTAAATACATTGCAAGTTACACCGCTGCTTTAGATGGACGTTTAGATGCTGTTGTATTTACAGGCGGGATCGGTGAAAATTCAGCACCAATTCGTCAATTAACCTTAGCTCGTTTAGGTTTATTAGGCTTTAAAGTGAATGAACAAGAAAACCTAGCAAATCGTTTTGGTAAATCATCTAATAAAGGCATTTTCAGTGAACCAGGTAGTACGGTCGCGATGGTTGTTCAAACTAATGAAGAGTGGGTTATTGCTAGAGATACTTTACGTTTATTGACGGCTTAGTACATTAATTAGTTAAGAGTTTTACGATTTAAATAGTACTTTTTAATACCCACCAGTTAATTGCTGGTGGGTATTTTTTTGTCTTTTTTCTGTGGAGTGTTGTGATGCTATTAACGATGCTATTCAATGTATGTTTTACATTTTAAAAGCTAATTATATTTTACTGATGAAATAGGTGACTTTAAACGATTTCACTGCTGAATTGAATTCACGCGTGTTTAAAGCCACCAAATAATTAGAATTGGTAAGTTAAGAAAAGACGAGCATCCCAAGCTTGAGTGTCATCTGAACCTATTTTATCATCTAACCAAGCATAACCAAGTTTCACAGATGTACTGAAGTTTTTGGCGAGTTGACGACCGTAAATCACATTTAATTCTAAGGCATCGTAATCATCTGTATCAGCACTGTTATCAACATCGGTATAAGCAGCCATTGCCCATAACCAATCTTTTTTAGTAAGTGTACTGAATCCTTCAACAAAATAACCCGTTGTGCCCGCAAGGAAACCATATGGATTTGCCATTAGTGGGAAAGTTGGGGTTAAGTTAGATTGGAAAAGATCTTGGAAAGTATGTTCATTATCACCACCTGCGGAGCCCGGAATTAACCAGATACCAGGACGAACATAGGCGCCATCTTTACCTTCAAAAATAACAGAAGTTTCAATGAAATCTGCTGAAAGATCACCATTATTACCGTATGAACCGTTACCTTGACCCACAGAGTCTTGATGCGCCCAAACGTTACGCCATTTGATGCCATCAACCACTTCCCATTTAACATCTGCTAATACAGTATTAAAAATATCTTCAGAGAGGTAATCTGACACGTTGATATTTAGTTTGTTAATACCAGAGTAGGTGTAATCTACAAAGAAAGTCCCCGCTGTGGAATAGTCTTTGCCTGCAACATCACTGACATCAGTAAACTCGTAGTTAAATGCAGCTGAGTCTTCAAAAGTAAACGTTGACCATGAGCTGTATTTATAAATCCAACCGGCTACTAGTTTTGTATCTTTGATATCTTCGCTTTCAAATACAATCCCTTCCATTGACTGTGATTTTTGACGTGGTGCAATATCTGGCATTAATAAAGTATCAATTGCAAAACGACCCAATTTCAGATTTGACTTATTTAAATCATATGCGCTCATATTCCAATTAATATAGGCTTTGTTGAGTGTATTGAAATCATCATTGATTGGTACATTTGGGTTATGTTCCCATAATGTAAAAGAACTAACCCATTGCGCACCGACTGTAAAACCAGTGTATTCAGGCGATAAATAATTTAATGTGAAAGCAAGGGTTGAAGTATCGCCTCTTTCATCACCAGTAGCATATTTGTTTTTATCACGGGACATTGTTAAAGATTGAATTTGGCCAGAGAAATTGCCAAGGCCAGCATTATTGATGCCGTCCATAAAACTGTTGCTTGTTTCTTGTGCAGTTACAGAGATTGTTGTAGCCAGAAGTGTTACTGAGAGTAATGCTTTTTTCATTTAAAGATCCATATTAGGCGAGAATGATAACAATCTCAATTGTATCAGCTCTGCAGTGTAATGATAGAAATGCTCGAACATTTGAACTTAATTGAATATTATTTGTCGCCTATAATTCTGCATTAGGCGTTGAATGTTAATGTAAAGTGTAGAATCAACGAATAAAGACATAATTAACCTATTGTTATGTCTGTCGCAATGATAAGTGGATGGAAAACCAGCTTAAGGTAAATTAAGGTGGTTATATCAATTACGCCAATTAAGCTAAGTGTTTTAATTGTTAAAATGACCTATTGCTTCATCGTAAGTTTTGTAAAAGGGAGCAACTATCTACTCAACTTACGGTGTAAACTAAGCCATTCTGTCTATGCAAAGCAAAACTTAGCTCTCTTACTTAATATGCTTGCTACTACTTAACCTTTATCGAGGATAAACGATGGATCTGTTGCTGGTTGTTATCATTTCCACATTACTCGCTGGTTTGGCGATGGCGCTTGGTGCTGTTATTGCTTGTGTTGAAAACATAAAAAACCAATGGATTGAAGAAGAGTTTAGACATAGCGTGATGGCCTTTGGGGGCGGGGCACTATTATCTGCTGTAGCGTTAGTATTAGTTCCGGAAGGCATCGCTAATTTTAGCCCTATATCGGCCTGTATTTGGTTTGTTATGGGGGGGCTGAGCTTTATGGGGTTGGATATCTACCTTAAGAAAATTAATACGCCAGCCAGTCAGCTTGCGGCCATGCTATCGGATTTTATTCCCGAGTCGATTGCGCTTGGTGCTGCCTTTGCAATAGGCAACAGTAATGCCTATTTATTAGCCGCATTGATTGCTTTACAGAACTTACCGGAAGGTTTTAGCGCCTATCGAGAGTTAAATTCAAGCGCCACTTATAAACCTAAAAAAATCATTCTGATATTTTGTTTAATGGCGATGCTCGGACCCGTTGCAGGGGTGTCAGGGTTCCTATGGTTATCTGAGTATCCAAAGGCGGTTTCTGCCATTATGTTATTTGCTTCCGGTGGTATTTTGTACTCTATATTTCAAGATCTTGCACCACAAGTTAAATTAGAAAAACATTGGGCTCCACCGATTGGCGCAGTGTTAGGTTTTGTATTGGGTATATTCGGGTTAATGGTGACTTCTGGCAATTGATAACGGTAGATAATATTGTGTATTTTAAGCGTTATTGACTTGCAATGTGATGATACACAAACGCGGATTGGAAGTTATTAAAACAAATGTGTGTTGTGGCTAAGTTTATATTATCGAAGATGTTTATGCTTATATACGAACAATAAGCGTTAAAGGGAGAATTAAAATGGACAAAGTTGGATGTAAAGCGATTGTTTCTGGGATTGTACAGGGAGTAGGTTTTCGTTATTTTACCAGCATGGAAGCCCGTCTTTATAACTTGATGGGACATGCAAAAAATTTACCTAATGGTGATGTTGAAGTGCTGATGTATGGGACGCCCGAAAAAATAGATAAAATGGTGGAATGGCTTAAAACCGGTCCTAAAACAGCGCGAGTTAGTGGTATTGTTGTGAGCGATGTTCCTTATCAAAAAACAACTAATTTTCTTGCTTGTTAGAAAGCAGCGTTAAGTTTTTTTGATAGCGAATTTTTGGCTACTTTATAATTGTCTCTCCTTATGTAGCCTCAGCTGCGAAGAATAGCTGCAAAAATCACTTTATATCATTAATTTAATTCTAATAATTTAATTTTTATGTTTTTCGGTGAAGGTGGTTTTGCGTACTTCAATGCAAAAAAATTACAGAGAATATGTACTGACAAGATAATTTAAAGTATATAGAAATTTACAAAAGTAGCTGCATAGTCCCCAAAATAGTCGTTAAACTGTTTTGTACTGTTTTGTACTGTTTTGTACTGTTTTGTACTGTTTTGTACTTTTTTGAGATTTGAACCAGTTCCCTGAACTTATCCATCATTTAGTTATTTCGCCGACAAATTGAATCATTTACTCAAATTGATGTTGCCATTAACAATGATGATTGTCTTAGCTGTTTAAAGGCGATTAACCATTTTAACTTCGTTCATCACTTTAATATCGACCTACTTTAGCAAATTTATTTTTTAATTTTTTAACAAGTGCTTTCCACAAAACTGACTTTGAGCGTATTTTAAAAGGGTTTGTGGTAGTTGATTATTGAACGTAAATCGTTTGATTATTCGTATTTTTTACAAAAAAAGAATCACTATTTACAACGAGTTGGGTATATATTAGGTTATCTTAATATTCAACTGAGGAAGCACAATGAAAAGATTGATCCTTGTTACATCGCCACCAGCCAGTGGAAAAACATATATATCTAAGCAGCTAGCTAAAGAGCTAAAGCATGTTGTGTATTTAGATAAAGATACGCTTATTGTGCTTTCACATCAGATTTTTAAAGTCGCTAACGCGGAAGTGAATCGAAGTTCAGAATTTTTTGAAGAACATATTCGTAACTATGAGTATGACGCAGTTTTAGCTCTGGCGATGGAAGCATTGGAATATGATGATATTGTCTTAATTAATGCTCCTTTTACTCGTGAAATCAGAGACACTGCTTTTGTTGATAATTTAAAAACGCAGCTTGCTAAAAAAGATGCAAGATTGACCGTGGTATGGGTGATCACCGATATTGATGTGGTGAAAAACCGTATGGTTGAAAGAAATTCACCAAGAGATACTTGGAAGCTAGAAAACTGGGATGAATACATAAAAGGTGTTGATTTTTCGATTCCAGAATGTATTGATAATCCTGATGTTATAGATGACTTATTATTGTTTCGTAATTCAAATGACCAAGAATACCGTCAATCTTTACAGCAGATATTATCTGTTTTAGAAGCCAAAAAATAAGCGCGTTTGATTAAATCTTATGCATCACTGTCAACATAGCTATTACAATAGTTATCATAATAGCTATCACCATAAGTTAGTGCATAAGATTTAGCGAGTAAACTAGATCGTTTACTGTGTTTATTTTGCCGTTGATAAAGAGGGCTCTTCGACTCTTTTAAGTGTTTTTCTATGTTTATATTTGGCAAATAAAGGGGACAGTAGAGACGTTAAAATGATCGCTACCATCAGAGAATATTGGTGTAGGCTAAAAGATTCTCCCATTAACAATAATCCCATTAATATACCCGCAATCGGATTAGTAACACCTGCAAAAGTAAATTCAACCACTGTCATACGGCTTAATAACCAAACATATAAAGAATAAGCTAATGCGGTATTAAGTATCACTAACCATAATAAGCCGATCGTATTTAAGACGCTGACGTTTCCAATTGCATTACTATATTGTGCGGGATAAACGGTTGCTTGTAGCGCTGCTAATATAGCCAGTAAACTACCACCTAAAATAAGTTGCCAAGTTAATACTGTCCACCAATGAATGCGGTTGCTAAGTGATTGTGTCAAGTTACTTCCTATCACGATACACCCGATGGCGGAGAGCATTGCGACTAAGCCGACACCGTTGAGTTGTACTTTTTGTGGGTCAAACAATTGCCAAGCTAATACGATTAATAATGCACCTGATATGAGCTGTAATTTAGCTGGCTTTTTCTTGTTAACAAGCCAGTGAAAGCACATTGCAAAAACGGGTACATAAACCATTCCCATTGCGGAGATAGCCGACGGTAAGGTTTGTGCCATGATAAATAGCAGGCCAAAAAATAATGCAATATTAATCGCACCTAAACGCAACAATACCACCCAATCTTTGCCTTTAGGTAAACTAGGTTTAATAAGCAATAAAAGTAACCCTGCTGGTAAAGCGCGAATGGCCCCTAATAATAAAGGGGGCCAACCATCAAGGCTATATTGAGTGACTGCGTAGGTTGTACCCCAAAAAAAGGCAGCGACCATGGCTAATATTATATTCATGTTTGTATCTCTTTTCTTCAAGCTAATGAAATTCATCGGCTCAATCATTATTTTTTCGTAAAGTATCTTTACGTGAAGGGAAGCGGATTTTGCACTTGTTTTTACTTCTTGTAAAGTATCTTTGCATTAAGGTATATTCCAATGGCAAACTAACCTTTAAAGTGGTGTTAAAACCAGTCATCAATATAAATGCAGCTGTATTAGCATTCGCAATAAAAGAGGCTTTCTTGGATAAATTAGATCTTGTGGTTGAGCAATGGCAAAAAGAAAAACCACAATTAGATACCACTGCAATGGCATTAGTTGGACGCTTGTTACGGATTAGTAAACATCTTGAAACGCGCATCACACAATGCCATAAAAGTTTTGCTTTAACTTTGGGCGAGTTTGATGTGTTAGCTGCCTTAAGGCGTTCGGCGAATAACGCTTGTTTAACACCATCAGAATTAACCAGTGCTTTATTATTAACTTCTGGCGCGATGACCAATCGCCTAGATAAACTCGCAGAAAAAGGGTTGATCGACCGTTGCCATAGTGAAGAAGATAGACGCAGTGTCACCGTCGCATTAACTGTACAAGGTCGAGCGTTAATTGATCAAGCGATTGAAGTACATGTAACCGTGTTAGATGAACTAACGACATCATTAACTACTGAAGATAAACAGTTACTTAACAGTGACTTAGCCACATGGCTAGCGCAGTTCGAAGCAGAGCTCTAGTTTAACCTTGGATATTTCTGTATCTATAGGGTAATCAGTATAAAAGTATATTAAGTGCGTTTTTCACTATAGTTGTACTCTATTGCAAGTTAACGTTGATGTTCATAGGTTAGATTTCTATTATTAAGTTCCAATTACCCAGGTTTGATCGGCTGGTGGTGACTAATCCATAAAAAAACCGCTCCTAGAGAGCGGTTTGTGTTGTAATACGCTGTTTTTATTGGGCTATCTAGCTTAAATTAGATTAACTTAAATTACCCGATACTAACATTAGCATTTACTGCCTTTTGATTTAACCTGCGATCAAATCTTTATAAGCAATGGTTTTACCTGGTGGTTTCTCATTCGGTAATTTAGCTTTAGGTGAGCCTGGTTGATCCAACCAGTAAGACGCATCTTTTTCAGGATTTAAAACCGGGCCACATTCACCTTGTGCTTTACTTCGCTCTAAACGTGCCATCACTTTATCTTGCGCTTTAGCTAAACCGTCCATAGCTTCTTGTGCCGTTTTTTCACCGCTTGCTGCTTCAGCAACATATTGCCACCATAGCTGTGCAAGTTTAGGGTAGTCTGGCACGTTAGTCCCTGTTGGTGTCCATTGTAAACGTGCTTGGCTACGATAGAACTCAACTAAACCACCTAGTTTTGGCGCTGCATCTGTCATTGCTTGTGAGTTAATATCTGACTCACGGATTGGGGTTAAGCCCACTAATGTTTTCTTCAGCGAGACGGTTTTAGACGTTACAAATTGTGCATATAACCATGCAGCTTTACGTCTATCAACCGGTGTTGAATTTAAGAATGTCCAAGCACCCGCATCTTGATAACCTAGCTTCATACCTTCTTCCCAGTAAGGACCACGCGGAGAAGGGGCCATACGCCATTTAGGTGTACCATCTTCATTCACTACAGGTAAACCTGGTTTAACCATGTCAGCAGTAAAGGCGGTGTACCAGAATATCTGTTGTGCAATACTACCTTGTGCAGGAACAGGGCCTGACTCGCCGAACGTCATACCTGCAGCTTCTGGTGGCGCATATTTTTTCAACCATTCTACGTATTTTGTGGTTGCGTAAACGGCCGCTGGGCCATTGGTTGCACCACCACGTGAAACGCTTGACCCAACAGGATTACATCCCTCTACACGAATACCCCATTCATCAACAGGAATACCATTTGGTAATCCTTTATCGCCGGCGCCAGCCATTGATAACCATGAATCGGTGAAACGCCAGCCTAAAGAAGGATCTTTTTTACCGTAGTCCATGTGGCCATAGATTCGTTTGCCGTCAATTTCTTTCACTTTTTCAGAGAAGAATTCAGCAATATCTTCATAAGCTGACCAGTTTAATGGTACACCTAACTCGTAACCGTATTCACTTTTAAATCTTTTCTTAAGATCTGGACGTTCAAACCAATCGGCACGGAACCAATATAGGTTAGCAAACTGTTGAGTCGGTAATTGGTAGATTTTTCCATCGGGACCGGAAGTAAAGCTTAAGCCAATAAAATCTTCTATATCCAACGTTGGTGATGTAACTGCTTTGCCTTCACCTTTCATAAAGTCACTAATAGGAACAACTTTACCATAGCGGAAATGCGTACCAATTAGGTCTGAATCATTAACATAAGCATCGTAGATATTACGCCCTGATTGCATCTGGGTCTGTAGTTTTTCTACGACATCACCTTCTTGAATTAAATCATGGTTTACTTTGATACCAGTAATTTCATAAAACGCTTGTGCTAGCTTTTTAGATTCATACTCATGTGTGGTTAGGGTTTCTGAAGCAACATTAATTTCCATACCACGGAAAGGTTTTGCTGCTTCAGTAAACCAGCTCATCTCATCCATTTGTTGTTTGTTAGTTAATGTTGATGGCGTAAATTCTGAGCTGATCCAATTGCTTGCAGAATCGCTGTATTGATCTGCTAATGCCAAGCTACTGCATCCTGCTATCATGATAGCAACGCTTAAGCGGCCAAGTTTAAATACTGATTTCTTGTTATCAAACATTCTCTGAGTCCTTTTATTAATTAAAGTGCTTATCGTCTATTTAATGAGGCACCTAACAGTGCCATAAAACATCCTTTTCGTAAGGCCTAAGGTACTCTCCTTGCCATGTCACCCCCATCTCATCACAATGAGCAACCAAATAATGGCTACTGTAAAGGGCAACCAGATAGTAAATTCTGTGAACCCGATAAACCCTAAATGAATAAATGCAGCGCTTAATAAACTGATAAACAGTCTGTCGCCACGTGTTGTTTCCATTGGGAAAAATCCTTTCCTTGCGACACAAGGGCTAACGATTTCCCAATAAGTCATCCCAATCAGGATGCATGCAATCCCAATAAAGAATAATGCTGACGGTGTTGTCCAAGCCATCCAACTCATATCGTTCTCCTATACACGGCCAAGAGCAAAGCCCTTCGCCACGTGATTTCTAACAAACCAAATAACTAATACACCTGGTAAAATAGTGAGTACCCCAGCTGCGGCGAGTACTCCCCAATCAATACCCGATGCACTAACCGTTCTGGTCATTACCGCCGCAATTGGTTTTGCGCTGACTGACGTAAGTGTTCTGGCTAGCAATAATTCCACCCAACTAAACATGAAGCAGAAGAAAGCTGTTACACCGATACCTGAACTAATTAACGGGATAAATATTTTGGTAAAAAACTTTGGAAAACTGTAACCATCGATATACGCGGTTTCGTCAATTTCACGTGGTACGCCAGACATGAAACCCTCTAAGATCCATACCGCGAGTGGCACATTAAATAAACAATGCGCTAGAGCAACCCCGATATGGGTATCAAATAAACCCACCGATGAATAAAGCTGGAAGAATGGTAATAAAAATACTGCTGGTGGTGACATTCGATTCGTTAATAACCAAAAGAACAGGTGTTTATCACCAATAAAGCGAAAACGTGAGAAAGCATAAGCTGCAGGTAACGCGACCAATAGCGTGATCACCATATTCAACGATACGTAATAAATGGAGTTGATATACCCCATATACCAGCTAGCATCAGTAAAAATGGTCATGTAGTTAGCAAACGTGAAATCATTTGGCCAAAAAGTTAGGGTGCCTAATATCTCTTGGTTGCTTTTAAATGACATCATTAACAACCAATAAAGAGGCAATAGCAGAAACAAAATATACACGCTAAGGCCAATTGTTTTTTTCTTATTCATAAATCCATCCTTATGCTGATTATTTGTTGTCGCTATGAGTCATGGCGGTGTAGAACAACCAACTCACTAACAATATGATCAAGAAGTAAATGATAGAGAATGCACCCGCTGGGCCAATATCAAATTGTCCTACTGCCATTTTGGTGAGCGCTTGGCTTAAGAAGGTTGTTGAATTACCTGGACCTCCACCGGTTAATACAAAAGGTTCGGTGTAAATCATAAAGCTATCCATAAAGCGTAATAATACGCCTATCAGCAATACACTTTTGAGTTTGGGTAGCTGGATATACCTAAACACAGCCCATGCGGATGCTCTATCAATACTCGCTGCTTGATAATAAGCATCGGGAATTGCACGTAATCCAGAAAAAGACAACAGTGCCACCAGTGATGTCCAATGCCAAACATCCATTAATAAGACGGTTAACCAAGCATCAATAGGGTTTGCTGCATAGTTGTAATCAATGCCAATCGCATTTAAAGCCCAGCCAAACAACCCAATATCTGCACGTCCGAATATTTGCCAAATAGTACCCACTACATTCAATGGAACTAACAAGGGAAGGGCAAGTACCAATAAACTGATCACTGACCACTTGCCTGACTTAGGCATCATCAACGCGACACCAATACCTAACGGAATCTCAATCAGTAACACAGAACCTGAGAATATAAACTGTCTCACTAATGAGTCTTGTAGACGTGAGTCATTAAGTATTTCACGATACCACTCAGTGCCAACAAAATAGCGAGTGCTGACATCGAAAATATCCTGTAACGAATAATTCACTACCGTCATTAAAGGCACAATGGCGCTGAAAGCTACCAATATAAATACTGGTAATACGAGGAACCATGCTTTATTAGAATGGGGTTTATTCATCGTCATTCTCCTTTTCAACAAGAAATTCGTCGATATACAGCATTAACCATTGTTCTGGAAAACTAATATAAGCACTTTGAAGAGGTATTTTTTGATCCTCTTGTAAGCGCGCTTTAATGGAAACACCACCAAGGGTTAAACTGACAATTTTATAAGTTCCCAAATCCTCAACAAACTCAACGTTTGCTTGTTGTGCTTGTGAATTGGGTTTGTCCCAAACATGTACAAACTCGGGCCTAATACCTAGCTTGAGGTTATTTGAGGTAGAGTGCTGTAGTGCTTTTTTCTCAGCAGCACTGAGTGGGAAGGCGATATCACCAAAACAAACGCCTTCTTTACAACGTTTTACTTCAAGAAAGTTCATGCCGGGACTGCCGATGAAGTAACCTACAAAGGTATGATTAGGTTGTTCAAATAATTCACGTGGGGTACCGAATTGAACTACTTGACCGCCGTACATGAGTGCAATTTTATCGGCAAAGGTTGATGCTTCTAATTGGTCATGGGTAACGTAAACCATGGTCGTTTTGAACCTTTCATGGATTTGTTTTAATTTACGTCTCAATTTCCACTTTAATTGTGGATCGATAACCGTTAACGGTTCATCAAATAAGATAGCTGAAACATCGTCTCGCACTAAACCTCGTCCCATGGATACCTTTTGTTTCTCATCTGCGGTAAGGTTCGCTGCTTTTTTATTTAGTACGTCTGTCAGTTCAAGAATCGCTGCTATCTCTGTGACTTTAGAGTTTATTTTGGCCACTCCTGCACCCATGTTTCGTAGTGGAAACGCTAAATTATCAAATACACTCATGGTGTCATAGACGACGGGGAACTGGAAAACCTGCGCGATATTACGATCCTGTGGTGGGATATCATTGACACGCACCCCATCAAATAATACATCGCCTTCGGAGGGTTTTAACAAACCTGAAATGATATTTAATAATGTCGATTTACCACAACCTGATGGACCTAATAACGCAAAGGCACCGCCGTCATGCCAAATATGATCCATCTGTCGAATAGCATATTCAGGGGGATTGGCGGTGGTATCATAGCTATGCGCTAATGATTTCAAATGAATTTCAGCCATGGAAGTGATCCTCTATTCTGCGACTAGATGCTTGGATTAATTTTCCATCCTTTTCAAACACATTCAGTTTGTGGGTAGGGACGTAGATTTTTATTTTTTCATCTACGTGATAGCTATGAACGCCGGATAAATGCAATACCATTTGGAAGTGTGCATTTCGAACATGTAAAAAGGTTTCTGAACCACTGATCTCTGCCACTTCCACCTGTACTGAAATTTCTAAGTCATCATCATTTTTTGGCAGTAAGCTTAAATGACTTGGGCGTATACCAAATTGATATTCACCTGCTGATAAAGTATTCAACTCAGAGGTTAATGGGAAATGAATAGTATTATCAAAGGTCACTTCATTTTCAGTAATATGTCCTTTGATCATATTGATAGGGGGTTCGTTGAATAAAGTCGCCGCAATCACGTTACAAGGTGAATGATAAGTTTCTGCTGTTGGCCCTGTTTGAATAATCTGACCTTCGTGCAAAATCGTAGTGGTGCCGCCTAACGCTAATGCTTCATTAGGTTCCGTGGTTGCATAAACCGCAATAGTGTTTCGTTGAGCAAATAATTCACGCATTTCAATACGTAATTCTTCACGCAATTTATAATCTAAATTTACTAAGGGCTCATCAAATAAAATAAGATCTGCATCTTTGATTAAAGCACGCGCCATCGCCGTTCTTTGCTGTTGTCCACCTGAAAGCTCTAATGGCAAACGTGATAAAAAGGGGGTGATACGTAGCATTTCAGCTATTTCCATTACTTTCTCTTTGATAGTTTTTTCTGATGCTTTGGCTAAGCGTAATGGTGATGCAATATTGTCGTATACACTCATATTCGGGTAATTAATGAATTGTTGATAAACCATCGAGATATTTCGTTTTTGCACTGATACACCCGTCATATCAATACCGTGCATGAGAACGCGACCAGATGTCGGTTTTTCTAACCCCGCCATCAAACGCATTAAGCTTGTTTTACCAGATAAAGTTCGTCCTAGTAATACATTAAAGGAACCTGGCTCAAAGGTCAGGTTGGCTTTATTAATGTAATACTGGCCATCTACAATCTGTGTCACATTTTCCAATGTCAGGGACATAGCGCGATAATCTCCATTTAGTTACAACGAAATAAAACAAGGTACCGTTAAATTTCACTATTTGATTAACATATCAGTGGGTATAGCGAAATCCATGCCAAAAAATAATTTATCGATAAGTTATTGATATTAATTGTTTTATTTTGTTTTTTGGGGGAGAGGTGAAAGTGTTCAATTTTTAATAAAATGAGCGAGTTGTTAACTATGTGAACAAGTTGTTAACAGAAATGAGTGATCTGAGTTGTTTAATTTCAATATAATGTTTAATGGTCAAACTTGTCGCATCATTGATAAAAGGTAATCAATGTTGCTGAGAAGCATTACGTTATAAAATAAAATAATTTATGTGTTTGTTTTTATTGTTATTAATTTATTTTTTATCTGTTTTTATGAGCATTAAATAAAAAAATTACGCATTGATAGAATAACGTCAGCCATCGCAGAACTTAGTTTTACTCCCTTATTTGTTATATTTTTGTGATCGATAATCTGTCTTTGTTAAAAGATTCTAATCATACTGTGCTTCCTGAAAATTTCATCGCCTATATTTTTTCTTCTATACGGGTATACCATTTAGTTTCATTCAAAAGGGAATATCATGACTCGAACAGCACCTGAATTTATTGAACATGAAGAACTCATTTCAAACTCGTGGCAACGTTGCCGTGAGTCAGGTCTGTCACATCATTCAAGCCCAGAGATCGAACACTTAGACCGAGGTGAATTGTCTTCTTCACTTGAACAGCACCATCAACTACTTGAAACCACGCACTATGAAGTATTGCCGTTTTACGAAAATTTGCTGGCGAATAGTAATAGCCAAGTGATGCTAGCTGATGGTCAAGGCTGTGTGATAAAAAGCTGGGGCGAGCAACGTTTTAAACCACAGCATAAAGCGTTATTTACGCCGGGTGCTAATTGGCAAGAGTTGTCGTTAGGCACCAATGCAATTGGTACTGCGATAGAGACAGGTAGTATTGTACAAATTAATCATGATGAACACTTTTTAATTGCGAATCGATTTATGACAGGCTCAGCAGCACCTATTTATGGTGTAGACAGAGAAATGCTTGGGGTCATTGATATTTCAAGTGATACTTATTTACCAGAATGGCATACCTTAGGTATGGTGAAAATAATGTCACAAGCGATAGAAAATCAGTTGATCATCTCGCACTTTAAAAATAATCATTATATTTTGCGCATAAATACAAGTTCTGAAAACATTGATAGTCAATGGTCAGCGTTGATCGTATTCGATGAAACAGGTCTGATCATTTCGGCAAATCGCCGTGCTGAACTGATACTTTGTAGTGATTTAAAATTGGTGAATATTACGGATATTTTTGAAGTCAATATCAGCCAATTATTAAATCAACCAGAAGATTTTCAAGTACCATTGATGACTAACAATAATTATCGAATGCATGGGGTTTTACATAAACCTCAGCAAACAGCACCACGTATTTTAGACTTTAGGAGTTTAGCGCCAGACCATCAAAAATTACATGTTTCAGAACAGCATAAGTTTACGTTGGATGAGCTTAATTTAGGTGACCCGACGTTAGCCAAGGCTATTTTACAAAGTAAAAAAATTGTTGATAAAGATATCCCTATTTTAATTCGTGGCGAAACGGGAGTAGGTAAAGAAGTGTTTGTGAAAGCGTTACATTATTCTAGCCAACGCCATAAACATAATATGATCACGGTAAATTGTGCTTCTATTCCACAGGACTTAGTGGAGTCAGAATTATTTGGTTATGAAAAGGGCGCGTTTACTGGGTCAAACAGTAAAGGTTATATTGGGCTGATACGTAAGGCGGATAAAGGCACTTTATTCTTGGATGAAATCGGTGATATGCCGCTCAATGTTCAAGCGCGTCTATTAAGAGTTTTACAAGAAAGAAGAGTCAATCCATTAGGGAGTACTGAATCTTACCCTGTTGATTTTAAATTGGTTTCTGCAACCAACTGTAACTTAAAAGAAGCCGTAAAAGCGGGTACCTTCCGACAAGATTTGTATTATCGAGTGAGTGGATTAAATATTGAATTACCGGCATTACGTGATCGTACTGACCGTCGTGCACTGATCCAGTTTTTATTAAATTATTATGCTGAAAACAAAAAACAAGCACTGATCACTGAGCGTACAATGCAACGATTCTGCCAACATCCTTGGCCAGGTAACATCAGACAACTAGTGAGTGTGATTCAAATTGCACAAGCTATGTCAGAGGATGAAGCGATTGATTTACAATATTTACCCGATGATTTTTTTGCCGATATGGAAGATCAACTCAATGATAATGTAACGGCGTTGATGCCAGAAAAAAATCCAAGCATAGAAGAGTCTGAAAACACTATTAAACTTGATGCGGATGATATGAATATTGTTAACTTATATCAGTCTTTAAGCTGTAACATATCTAAAACAGCATTAGAATTAGGGGTCAGTCGAAATACCGTTTATAAACGTTTACGAGACTGCGGTTATAAATAACCTTAGCTTACAATAAGTAAAAGGTTATTTATGGAGATAACGGTGATTCCCTTACATTTGTAACTGGAAGACTGCAAGGTTATTGTGATAATGGCGGCTATAAACTGAGCATTATTTACAATGGGTTTTTATCTATCCCACGGTTATCAACCCCAACACTTAAAAAACCTCGGTGTTTATCTATAGCAAAGAGGTTCTTAAGTGATAAATGTTAAATGCTTTCCTTACATCAACAACTCAGCTACATAACATAGTTCAATAGTTCAACTTGCAAGGGCTGATGCTGCAGTAACATAAGCAAGGTTGTGTGCGACTGCGACACTTTCACAGGTTATTTTTCCATCAATCACATTTAATCCTTCTAGCAAGCCTTTATCTTTTTGTAATGCGGCTTTATAACCTAGGTTAGCGAGTTTGATGATATAAGGTAATGTTGCATTGTTGAGTGCAAAGGTCGAAGTACGGGCAACTGCACCCGGCATGTTTGCAACACAGTAGTGAACCACTTCGTCAACAATGAAAGTAGGATCTTGATGAGTGGTGGCATGCGATGTTTCGAAACAACCGCCTTGGTCAATTGCAACATCTACAATCGCAGAGCCAGGTTTCATGTTAGCAATGTGCTCCCGTGTTACTAATTTAGGTGCTGCAGCCCCTGGAATTAATACCGCTCCAATCACAAGGTCCGCCGCTAATACTTCAGCTTCCAGTATATCTGTTGTTGAGTAAAGCACTTTAACTCTGCTGCCAAATTGAATATCTAGGCTACGTAATGTATTAATATTACGATCTAAAATAGTCACATCTGCGCCTAAACCGACTGCCATCTGAGCTGCATTATTGCCCACCATGCCACCACCAATAATCACTACTTTCGCGGGCGCAACGCCTGGTACTCCACCTAACAACATACCACTACCTTGATTTGATTTCTCTAATGATTGTGCGCCAGCTTGAATCGCCATACGTCCTGCTACTTCTGACATCGGCGCTAAGAGGGGTAAACCACCTTTTGTATCAGTGACTGTTTCATAGGCGATACACACTGCTTTTGAATCAATTAACTCCTGAGTCTGTGGTAGGTCAGGCGCTAGGTGTAAATACGTGAATAGAATCTGGCCTTCACGCAACATCGTACGCTCACTGGCTTGAGGTTCTTTCACCTTAACAATCATCTCTGCGTTGGCAAAAATAGTACTCGCTTGCTCTTCAATGCTTGCTCCTGCTGCAATATAATCTTGGTCAGTGAAGCCAATTCCATTTCCTGCACCTTTTTCAACAGTCACAGCATGGCCATTTTGTACTAACTCACGCACACTTGCTGGTACCATACCAACGCGATACTCATGATTTTTAATTTCTTTAGGTACACCGATATGCATAATTTTTTCCTTTCAATGTTAATGAAGTTGATTATTAGGCGGTTACAAATAAATATTTGATAGAAATAGTATAAACAATTGAAAAAAGTTATATTCACTGTAATTTTTTGTTTATTCATTAGTTACACCCGTTACCAATCGAGATGCTTTATTTAATCGTTAGAGCGGACAGCAAGGCAAGGCGCGACATGATGACCTTTCGAGCAGTTAACTTAGTTAATTCTCTATCGGTAGGCGTAAAAACAAGCTTTTACACCTTAAATTGCTAGTGCTTATCGAATGTTGCAACGTAAAATGGCTTTTCTCGCTAACGACTCACCTCACAACTTGCTGAACTTTGCATCTTGAATGGTAACGTGTATATATGAATATAATCCTTTTAAAGTATTCTTAATAAGATAATAAAACTATTTAATAGCAAAGGTGTGGTTGATGTCACTAGATAGAGTTGATCGTAATATATTACGAGAATTACAGAAAAATGGCCGGATCTCTAATGTGGAGCTTTCTCAAAAAGTAGGGCTAAGTGCAACGCCTTGTTTAGAAAGAGTGAAAAGATTAGAAAAACAAGGTGTTATCAAGTCTTATACCGCATTGTTAGATCCGCAGTATTTAGATTCATCATTACTTGTTTATATTGAGCTGACATTAAAACGATCTAGCCCAGATGTTTTTGAACGCTTTAATAAAGCCGCAACACAGCTTGACTCTATTTTGGAATGTCATTTGGTGTCCGGTGATTTTGATTATTTATTAAAAACCCGTGTCGCTGATATGTCAGCTTATCGTAAAGTCCTGACAGAAACCTTACTATTATTACCCGATATAAAAAATTCAAAAACTTATGTGGTGATGGAAGAAGTGAAATATTTAACTTCAATTCATGTACCTAATTAACGTCACTTTTTAAATGCTTTTACAGTTAGAGATGCAAAAGGTAGTTTATTTAGCTAGTTATAAAGTTCATCTACGTCGCCATTCAAGATGCTTTTGTTGATTCGCTGTAGACTACTTTGTGCCGTCTCTAATACTTGCTGCATGTTTTCATAACAGCGACGTTCATTTTTTCCATAAGCGAGGAAGTTTAATGTCACTTGGTAACCCATGCCTCCACTATCTAGACCATCCCCTAATGATAAATAGCAAGTCGGTGATGTTGATACGCATATTGCGCCAGCTTTAAATCCTGGTTTTATACTTGAAATCTGGCTCAATAAATTGTTAACTAACCATTGAATACTTTTTTGCTGGCAATTTTCTGGCAAGTCACGAAATAAAATCATCAAGCGGCCGCTGCATTTTTTTGCAAAGGGATATTGTTGATCGGGGTTATTCTCAACATCAGTAAATGTGCAATCATTACTTTCCAGTAAGGATTTTGTACTGTTTATCCACTCAATTAACGAATAAAACGTTTCTGTAAATGCCCATTTCTTAAAAGGAATAAGATCTTCTAATGTAGTGCGAATCAAATCAGGCCTTTTTTTAAAATCGATATAAATAAACTGTTTATTTTCTACCATATGGGTCCACGGATGGGACCTTAAAGTGCTGTTGTCGATTTGCTCGGATACAAATGCATCCATATCTATTCCTTTTAAAGTTACCTGTTATGGTTGTACTTGATATTAACAGTTATCTTTACGGAGCTAAATAACAGATTAAACGCAAAACACGTCATGCTTTAAACAAAGTGGTAAGTTTGCTTATGAAAAGGAAACTATATTTATTAAATCTAGCTCACAGCGTTTGCAAAATTTAGAAACTGTTACTATTTATATTTTAACGATGACATTGCTAGTTTTTATTTTGATGACTACACTGTGCAGCAATTTATCAGGCATAAAAAGTCTTTGTATTATCAAATAATAATGATAAATAAAGGTTAATGGCCACTAATTATTAGTAGCCATTGTCTGATATACTTAATACAAAATTATCTAAAGGCTTAGTATAAAGTCTGTAATTATTAAAAAGTTGGTGAGTTGTACTATGACAAATAATCGAAAAACATTATTAGCGGCGTTAACCATTCATAATGGCACTATTATGGATTGTAACGAGGCTTTTACTGAGCTATTTGGTTTTACTACTCAACAACTAAAGCATATGCCTATAGAAAATAAACTAGTGCTTTCAGAAAATAGTGAATTTACTAATTTACAAACATTATGTATTGCGGCGATGGCAACGGAAGAGGGGCTCTTTACTACCGCTGGCATGTTTAATCATTTACATTATGTTGTCGCTGTTAAATTACACTGTGTCGCTCAAGGTAATAATACTTTCACATTACATTTTTGCATCGCAAAAAATAAATCAATTGATCCAATCTCTGAGTTACCTAACGGGTGGGCGTTAACTTCCAGAATTAATTATTTAACCAATAACGAGTGCCTTACTTTGAAAGAGTTGGTGTTGGTTATTATCGAAGTCGATAATTTTTCGACGATTAATTATCGTTATGATTATTTCGTAGGTGACCAATATTTAGTGATGTTAGGTAAGCGGTTACAGCAATCAGCCAACGATTTTGGCTTTGTTATTCGTTATTCAAATGCAAAATTTGCTATTTTAATAGAAGATCATTACAACTTATCCCCGCATCAATTAATGAATAAAATAGAATTGATTTGTAAGCACCTCTGCTCAGATTTAATTAAACCCATCGCTATTTCAGCAGACATTGAAATAAGTAAGTCTTTTAGTATAGGAGTGAGTTCACCAGGGTTTGAATATACTAGTTACCATTCCATGCAGATAGCTGCAGAAACTGAAAAGCAAAAAGCCAGAAGATATAGTATTAATAAGTATTATATTGCACCTCCAGAGCCAACCGATGAATTATTAAATAAAAAGCTAATTACCGATGCATTACCGCTGGCAATAGCTCAAGATAAAATACAGCTACATTACCAACCTCAATATGATATTAAAACGAATAAACTGATTGGTTTTGAAGCGCTGTCTCGTTGGTATGATGAATCATTAGGGTACATTGCTCCTGATATTTTTGTTGCTATTACGGAAGACATTGGGTTGCATTTCGAATTTGATCTCTGGGTTTTTGAGAAAGTTTGTAGGCAATCAGTGAAATGGAAGATAGGCGCCATGGTAGTGCCACGTATTGCGATTAATGTTTCCTTTAAAACAATGGAAATGAGTACCTTTATTGAACGTATACAAGTTATTCTCGATCAAACAGGTTGTCCAACGAACTTGCTTGAATTAGAAATAACCGAAACGAGTTCTATCACTAATGCGAGTATGCTATCTGCTAATATGTTGCAAATTAAAGCGTTAGGCATGCACATTTCCATCGATGACTTTGGAACAGGTTATTCATCATTAAGCTTGATTCGAAATTTTTATTTATCAATTGATAAATTGAAACTAGATCGTAGCTTGATCGATAAAGTCTGCCAAACAAAATTGGATAAAAACTTTGTAAAACATATCATCAAACTTGGTAAAATATTGAAAGTAGCAGTACTCGCAGAAGGAGTGGAAACCCAACAACAATTAGACCTGTTGATAGAACTAGGTTGTGACTATGCACAGGGCTATTACTTTTCAAAACCTGTACCCCTTGAAGAAGTTCCTACATTAATTTATGCCAGTGAATGCGTTTAAGTGCCTTGTAGCGCACTTTTATTAACATTTACTGGTTATTTCTGATTCAAAAAGCCACTGATATATTCAGTTTGTTGCCATCAAGATCACGAGCATAGGCGCCATAATAATCTGGATGATAATCTCGTGGTCCGGGTAACCCTTCATCGCTACCACCACATTTTAATACCGCCGCATGGAAAGCCCTTACTGACTCAGGGTCTGGAGCAGAAAACATGACTTGTGTGCCATTACCAAATGTCGCCTGTTGTTTATTAAACGGTAAGATTAAGAAGAATGTCACTTTGCCATCTTTACCCGCATAACCTCTTTCTTGCTCATCAGATACGATACAAGTCATTCCAATTGTGGCTAATACTTGATCATAAAAAGCACCGGAAGTTACTAAGTCATTGGTACCAATACATACACCAGAAAGCATATTTTTTCCTTAAAGTCATAATGAAAATTATTTGAAAGTAACTTATTTAAAAGTAACCATTGCCTACCTATACCCGTTATCAATCGAGATGCTTTATTCAGTCGTTAGCTTGGACAGCAAGGCGTAACATGATGACAATGGCTAGTCCTTATCGAATGTGCAACGCTGAATTGCTTTTCGAGCTAACGACCCACAGGGCAAGTTGTGAGGCAAGCATCTTCGTTGTTAGAAAGTATTGATTGAACTAGTTAGATCTTCAACTTCCTGCCTAGAAGCTACTCACATCACAACTTGCTGAACTTTGCATCTTGCATGGTAACGGGTATATATTGCAACTATAAGTATTGTTTCACTTTATTAAGATAACAAAGTGTATTGTCATTTTAAATCGATTGTTAAGAAGTTTTTGGCAATTTAACTATCAAGCTGTCTATATGTATTTCTGGGTGTATAAGCATTAATTGTAAAGTTTACTTACAGGTTTAACAGGTTGATGGAATAATAAGCAGTTATAATATAAAAACCGAATATATGCCTTTTTTCCTTTTAGATTAACGATTTATGGTATAAATTTTAGTCCTTCATTTTTTAAGATAGTTAAATAAGCAAGCCGCCATGTGGATGCTGCTAGACAAAGTTAGATTGAAGCTAGGCAGCTAATGAGTTAGTTATACGCATACTTAATAAAGGCTAAGACCCTGTAAATATATATTACTGGTTGATCTCGCGTATGTTGTCTTTCATGTGTTTTACACTGACTTATTGCTCTTTGAGATAAAGCTACACCGGTTTTATTACAGCCTCAAGCAAACACATATTAAATAGTAAAATATCAGTTGTCCTTAAGTGAATGAAACTTTATTGCCTCTTTAATGCCTTATCGAGTCAATTTACTAATATCTTATAGTGCAGTACCCATATTCAAAAAAATACAATTATATGTCATTCATAAAAACGAGCCAAAGGATTGTTCATGATATCAAATCACCTTAATAAACTTAGAGGGCTGCATGCTGCGTTAGATAATCTGCAGTCATTTGTTTATATAAAAGATACTGAATCAAAATATATTTACGCTAATAAATACACTCTGGACTTATTTAAATGTGCAGCTGAAGATTTGCATTTAATTCGAGATCAACAATTATTTTCCCCTAAAATAGTAGAAAAGTTAAGAGAAATAGACTTGAAGGTTTTGTCTGGGCAGGAAACTAGAGAAGAAGTTACTATCAATCAAGATAGTGCTGATAAGAAAGTTTACCTTGAAGTGAAAACACCCCTCTATTCAGAAACATTACCTAACCTCATTATCGGTATCTTAGGTATTTCGACGGATATTACTTATCAAAAAAAATTGGAAGAGAAAGCACTAACATTAGCGAAAACAGATGCTCTAACCAATTTAATCAATAGATTGGAACTTGATTCAGTGCTTGATTTACAAATAGAGCAATCAAAACGTTTTGCACACCCATTGAGTATTATTATGTTTGATATCGACCATTATAAAAAAGTTAATGATAATTTTGGACATCTGGTTGGTGATCAATGCTTAGTTGAAATGGCTTCTATTTTAAAAAATAATGCGCGTGTTATTGATACTGTAGGCAGGTGGGGAGGAGAAGAGTTTTTGATTATCTGTAACGAAACTGATTTAAATGGTGCGTTAAAACTAGCAGAAAAACTAAGAGAGGCAGTTGAAAATAATCAGTTTAAAACGGTGAATCATATAACTGGAAGTTTTGGTGTCGCAAGCTTTAAAGCCAAAGATACAATTGATACGTTAATAAATAGAGCGGATCAGGCATTATATAATGCGAAACAACAAGGCAGAAATAGAGTGGCCAGCTTGTAAATTCATTATATTTTACATACTGAACAATTAGCGACAGAAAAAATGAAACACGTACTAAAGTTACCCATAGACAACCACCTTCGATAAAAGCAATCAGCAATAAAATAAGCAATAGTGTATTACTAGGTTCAAAAATTAGTAATGCTTAATCTGACAAATAAAGCATGCATTTATCAGTTGTATCTAAGCTGAATTCAAGAATAGAATAGACCACTTCATTATTACAATTCGTTTCAAGGAGTATTCCAGTGTTAAAGGTTAAGAAAGCAGGATATAGAGCGTTATCCTTAGTCGAGCATATTGGGTTATTCGTTATTGCATTATTAACCGTGGTTGCCATGGCAAATGAAGTCTGGATAGTGATTTCTAACGGAGAGGTAACATTGTCGGATTTACTCCTTCTGTTTATTTATTTAGAAGTATTTGCGATGGTGAGTTTATATTTAAAATCAGGACGCTTGCCTGTACGTATGCCACTCTATATCACCGTCGTTGCATTAGCGCGATATATGATTTTAGATATGAAAAATTTGGACACAATAAGAATGTTAGGGTTATCTGCATCTATTCTGATTATCGTATTAGCCATACTAGTCATTAGATACGGCCATATAAAGTATCCATATGGTAATACAGACAAAAATTTATAAACAACTTTTTATATATGAGATATTAAATAAAGCTGGCATGCAGCTGTTACAGCAACGAGGATATATGAAAATAGTCGAATATACTCCGCAACGTTCTGCTGAAGTGGCTGATGTTTTATATGCTGCAGTACATGCGATACAAGAAAATCTTTACTCACAAGCACAAAGAAAGGCTTGGACTGCGGGTATCATTGATAATAATAAATGGAAAAAGCGCTTGTTGATCAGCAAACCATACTTATTGCTTATCGATAATAAAATAGCTGGATTTATTGAGTTAGATTCAAAGGGATACATTGGCTGTCTCTACGTTGCACCTACTATGCAAAGAAGAGGCGTCGCATCTTCATTATTACGGTATATTTGTATTGTTGCTTTTGAAGCCGGTCTAAGGCGTTTAACCGTCCATGCATCGATTGTCGCTAAACCTTTTTTTGAAAAATTTGCTTTTGAAATTGAGAGTGAAAACAAAGTCATTCGAGCGGGTGTAGCGCTGACTAATTATAGTATGTACAAACAGCTTTCCGTATAGAAGGATAAATGTCATGATAAATTGCGAGCATTACGACACCATTGAAATAGTGTGCATGTACCATTATCCAATCAAAATTTTGTTAAAAACAGGAAAAACGCTTGAAGGAGTTGCAATGGATACTGGGCGTAATAATGAAAGGGAAGAATGCATTAAGATGAGCATTGATAGTGTCGAACGTCATATAGTGTTGGAAACTATTGCTACACTTGAAGTAACGATTAATAACCCGCACTTGGACTGCATTTCTTTTATTTAATGATAATGTTAATTCGACCTTTATCTACTTTCACCTAGGAATTAAGCTGCCATGGATAGTGAAGCATTATTAATGGAAGACTCTTTTATTGTTGAACAGAAAATGATTGATGGGGGCTTATTGGTAGTTAAAGAAACAGAGCAATTAAAGTGGTTCGAATATGCTGGCTTCTCTACACAATCAGTGATGAACAAACATAAACCGACACAAATTTTAACGCCAGTCTCTCGGTCATTACTACTATTTTTACTGTTTAAACAAGCGCCACTTTCAATTTTAAATTTAGGATTGGGGGGAGCAGGTTTAGAGCGTGCATTGGTTACCATACCCAACTTAACATTGACTGCAGTTGAGGCTTCACAATCGATTATCGAGATGGCGAGAAGTTATTTTAATTTACCGAAGGAAGTGAAGGTTTATTGTCAAAAAGCGGAGCAATATGTAGATCACACTACTGAGGTCTATGATGTGGTTATTTGTGATTTGTTTCTCGGAGAGAAAAGCCCATATTTTTTATTTTCTGACCACTTCTATCAGCAAATTAGGAATATAACTTGTGATCAGGCTGTGCTCATGATCAATCTTCAAGCAGATACAAACCTGCAGTTATTCAATGCTTTGTCGGCAATAAAAAAGCAATTTCCTCATATAGCTTTGGTTGAGTTTACTGATTACAGCAATATTGTGCTTATATGCAGCTTACAAAAAATTCCTAATTTATCGATCCTGTTCAAGGACACAACAGAACTCACTCAATCTATATTATTTGATATCGACAGTCTGCTTGATAAAGTAATTTATATACCTAATAGCGAAGTATTGTAATCAAATAGGCGTTATATCTCTTCTTTCTCAATTGAAATAACCACACGTCTATTTTGTTCTCTGCCTAGTACGCTTCTATTATCTGCGATATGGTGTTTTTCACCAAAACCAGAGACTTTAATTTTATCGTTATTAAACCCTAATTCCGATAAATATTTTTTTACAGAGTTAGCTCTTTTTTCAGATAACACTCTATTGGCATTAATTTCACCATAACTATCAGAGTAACCCGCCACCAAAATGACATTGATCGTTTTATCATGTTTTATGTAATCACCAATCATTTTTAGGCGTTTTTTAGAAAATTGCGTTAATAGTGACCCATCTTTTTTATAGCGTAAAATACTGTAAGAAATATCATCAAAATTGTAGGGCAATAAACGTGAGATACAATTATTAAAATCATCATAACTTTTATTAAAATTGATTGAAGAAAGTCCGACACTGACCGTTTGATTATTGTTGTACCAATCATGAAAATAAAAGGTTGGGTATTGACCTCTTTCAAGTTCATTTAGCATGCGCCATGCACTTTGTCTGGTTACGTAACCATCAAATTGTTGATGGAATGTGACTGTGTCAATTAATTCAGGTACTGCGCCTGGTCGCCATTGTGGGGGCACGGATTTTAATTGCACCACTTCAGAGGTTGGCATTGCTCGTCGACTGTCTAGTTTGAAGTCTAAATTAATTTTTTTACTCGCTTTGACCACAAAGTTAGCCTGACCATAACGAGGAATAGGGTGCTCAAGTGTGCACTGTATCGGTGATGAACTACTCAAATACCAGTTAGAATTATCCAAACCTGCATTGTACTGCTTATTAGCAGAAAGCGCTGGCATAGCTGTCATCATTAATAGTAAAGGATAAATATTTTTGATCATAATATTTTTCATAGTTGCTCGATATTTTTAAACACTGCTAGTTATATCGACAGAGGGATAAATATCTTTAGTAAAATTATGCGATTTTTACCACTTTCTGGCATAATCCTCTGACTTTATTTAATAGTGAGATGAAATGGATAACCAATTAGCAGCACGTTTTAGAGGGTATTACCCAGTTATAATTGATATTGAAACATCAGGATTAGATCCTCAGTGTCATGCGATTTTAGAAATCGCAGCCATTTTTCCTGAAATGGATGAACAAGGGTACTTAAAAAGCGTGGATAAAATTCATTTCCATGTGATGCCATTTGAAGGGGCTGAATTAGATCCTAAAGCGCTTAGCTTCACAGGAATAGACCCTTTTAATCCTTTACGTAACGCTGTTGATGAGCGTGAGGCATTAACCGAAATTTTTAAAAAAGTACGTAAATATCAAAAATTGAACGAGTGTAATCGTGCCATTATTGTTGCGCACAATGCCTCATTCGACCAAGGCTTTATTAATAAAGCAACCGACCGCTGTAAACTAAAGCGTGTCCCTTTTCATCCCTTTGCATCATTTGATACTGCAAGTATGGCGGGTTTGACATTAGGTCAAACGGTATTAGCCAAAGCCTGTGCTGAGGCTGGAGTTGATTATAATAATAAAGAAGCACATTCTGCTCTCTATGATACTGAAGTCACCGCTGAACTATTTTATTACATGGTTAACCGTTATAAAGCATTGGGTGGCTGGTAATAAGCATTTATTTTCACCTTTAATTAAAAATAATTTAATTAATTTTAGAACTCTTTATATTTCAATATATTACCCATTGTAAATATAATTGTTTGATTTTAATTTTTTACTTTTATTCACGTTTTAACTTTTAAGTGTCTGATTTTTTAGTTTAATATTTTTTTATTAAGTCCATTAGTAATCTTGGTTTTGATGTTTTTTGTTTTTGATTGAATCTTTTGTCATCTATAGGGTCCATAGGTACTGGAAATTAATTGATCATTTGGTGTGGTCTTAATTGTATGTAAGTGGCTCTATAAAGGTATTGTGCAAAAGTGATGAAGATAAAGATGAAAAAAATAAAATGGTGTAAATTGGCTACGTTAATAATTTTACTACCATTAGCAGGTTGTGCTGTCGATGTTGATGAGGAAAATGCCGAAGCGTTAGCTAAGGCTGAATTAGGTGTTGAAAAGCAAGTTGATGGCTCTGTGGTAGATGGACGCTCTAATAATGCCATTGACTTGTTGCCAGACTATATTTCGATTGAAGTACATTGGGAAGATCTAGCCGATAATGAAGAAGGCTTTTTGATTGAGAGAAGTACCAGTGAAAGCGGCGAGTTTATATTATTAACTGCCTTAAAAATGGATGAAACAACTTATTTAGATGAAAAAGTAAAACAAGGTAATACTTATTGCTATCGAATTGGTGCTTATAATAATGTTGGTGTTGCTTATTCAGATGTGAGTTGCAAAAGCAGTTGAGCAGTATAGTTGGAGGAAAATAAAGGTATCAGGTAGATATAAAGGCTAGCACAACCAAGATTGTGCTAGCCTTTATAAACAGGTACTGCTAAAGAACACTTAAGCAGTACCATGCTTAATTATTACTCTGCTGCGTTTGCTTTTTCAGCCGCAGCGGTAATTAACGGTTGTAATTCGCCTTGTTGGAACATTTCTAAAATAATATCGCAACCACCTACAAGCTCACCTTCTACCCATAATTGTGGGAAAGTAGGCCAGTTAGCATATTTTGGTAGTTCAGCACGAATATCAGGGTTTTGTAGAATATCAACGTAAGCAAACGGTTGTCCACATTGCATTAAAGCCTGTGAAGCTTGTGAAGAGAAACCACAACTTGGTAATTTAGGCGATCCCTTCATGTATAACAAAATAGTGTTTTCGTTTAATTGTTCTTTGATTTTATCTAAAGTTTCCATTATTTTTCCTCTAACGACAGCATATTATTAATTAATTGCACATTATATCAGTTCTAAGCGTGCAATCTTACTATGAATTTGCGATTATTCTATCATAGATAAAAAATGATCTAGCTCAATTTTTGTTGTGGCTTTTTATTCATAAAGAAAGTATAAATGGTCGCTAAAATTGATATCCCCCTCAGCCTCTATTAGGAGAATTTAAAATGGCTTTTGAATTACCAGCATTACCTTACGCAAAAGATGCATTAGAACCACACATTTCAGCTGAAACATTAGAGTTTCACCATGGTAAGCACCACGCTACTTACGTTGCTAAATTAAACGGTTTAGTTGAAGGTACTGATCTTGCTGAAAAATCTCTAGAAGAAATCATTAAAACTTCTGAAGGTGGCGTTTTTAACAATGCTGCACAAATCTGGAACCATACATTTTACTGGAACTGTTTAGCACCTAACGCTGGTGGTGAACCTACGGGTGAACTTGCAGCTGCTATCGATGCAAAATTTGGTTCTTTTGCTGAATTCCAAGCACAGTTAAATGATAAAGCTGTTAACAACTTTGGTTCTTCATGGACTTGGTTAGTTAAAAAAGCAGATGGTTCATTAGAAATCGTAAATACATCAAATGCAGGTACTCCATTAACTGAAGAAGGTACTACACCACTTCTAACTGTTGATTTATGGGAACATGCTTATTACATTGATTACCGCAATGTACGTCCTAACTACCTAAATGGTTTTTGGGCATTAGTTAACTGGGAATTTGTAGCTAAGAACTTCGCTGCTTAATTACCTATAGACTAAGTTGGAAGTATCGATCTCGTCCTATTCGGATGACGATTGATATTTTTAGTTTGTCATTGATGAACTTCAAATATAAACCTATCGCTGATCGAATGATCAGGATAGGTTTTTTTGTATGTGTAGTTTAATAATGCCACTAACCATTATCAATCGTCATGGATTAATAATGGTTGAACTCTATTCTTGAGGTTTATTGATCTATAGTTAGTGCTTGATTTTTATAGATATCAACCCAAGCAGCGGTTGCACCACAAACGGCAATTGGCATAATAATAAAGTTTAAAATAGGTAACGTAGTGCAGAGGCTAATTACCATTCCGAAAGTAATATTTTTACCGTAGCGTTTCCCTAAAATGGTGCGCATGCTAGCAAAAGAAACTTTATGGTTGTCAAAGGGGTAGTCAGCGTACTGAATTGCCATCATCCAACCTGCAAAAATAAACCAAATAATAGGCGCAACGGTTTGTCCTACCACAGGAATTAAAAATAGAATTAAACAACCTAAAATACGAGGTAAGAAATACAGCCATTTTTGGCATTCTCGTTTAAATATCCTTGGTAAATCTTTAAATAAATCTTGCCAACCTTCATCATTGATAGGCTTATTGGTTAATAACATTTCAGTTTTTTCTGCTAACAAACCATTGAATGGTGCGGCAATTAGGTTCGCGATAGTCGAAAATATAAATGAGAATAAAAATAAAATAGAAAAAATAATAATTGGCCAAAGCACATAGGATAGCCAAGTTAAAATAGATGGAAGTTGCTGCATGTAAGCATCTATCCAATCGGTAATGCTAGAAAATAAAAACCAGAATGCACTGGCGAAAATCAATACGTTAATAAATAATGGAATGAGTACAAACATTCTTAGTTGAGGATGGCGAAGAAGTTGCACACCTTTAAATAAATACCCTATGCCAGATAATGGCTGATGAATTAAACGTTCATTGTTCATGATTAAACCTTGTCATTGTTATATCAGATGATATTACCTTGTATAGCGGTTGTCATTCAAGATACAAAAATCAATGCATGTGAATTGTAGATGGACATAATGTGCAAATATTCGCTAATTATTGATCGCTTTTATAAATTCCTTAGCAGTTTTGCAAAAAATTAGTGGCAAATGATAGACGCACAGCTTGATACAAGGTAATTTAAGGGACATAAAGTTATCTATGATCAATCAAGAGAATCAATAATGCAGCACTTTCAACCTATTCTTATTGCAATTGGTATTTTGGCTATTGCCGGTGTATTAATCCATGGTTTTTTACTCAACAGGAAAAATAAATTAGCCTTGCTCGCTGAACAAGAAGAGCAATATGATGAATTGGAAGAAGGGGACGAATCCTTTAATGATCAAGATAAACAATCATCTAACTCAGTCAACCGTGAGCGTGACTTTGATTCAATGGCTTTTTCTTCACATCTTTCAGACGATAAAGAACAGTCAGAGGTGATCAATTTTAATATTGATGCACAAGAAAACAACAAGGATACCGATCCTATTGTATTTCAAGACGAAAAAGATCAAGTGATTGATAAACTTGAGCCTGAAAGCAAACAACATCCTGATGTAAATAATATCACCAGTGTCGATCAGATCATCAGTGATATTGAATTAGCAAATAAAGGTGATATTAAAGCTACTGACCCTAAACAAGCTATCGACGCTAAGCAAGTAAGTGAAACTGCGCAAAATAGCCAAGTTGAACAAAAGCTGCCCGATGAATTATTTATTTTTAATATCGCAGCCAAAAAAGGCGAACGTTTAGGTGGTCATGAACTATTACAATTCTTTTTAACCTCGGGTTTTCGTTATGGTGATATGAATATTTTCCATCGACATGAACATTCAGACGGTACTGGTGAAGTTTTGTTTAGTATCGCTAATATGATGGCACCGGGTACCTTTGACTTAGATTACATGGAACAATTTAACTCTCCCGGTATTTCATTTTTCTTTACTGCTCCGAATGATAAAATTAGTGTTAATAAATCCTTCGATATGATGTTGCGGGCAGTAGAGCAAGCTGCAGAAGAATTTGACTGTGAAGTTTTAAATGAAAAAAGAGAGAAATTTACCCCTGAACAATTTATGGAGTATCGTCAGCGTTTACAACAATACCAATAACATTGAAAGGGTATTTACCACTTTCTAGAAGAACCTCGTTTACGAGGTTTTTTTATTAGTAAAAACAAATAAATAAGAGCAAAGATTGATGAGTGATAATAAGCAAACAGTAGAACAACAAATACAACAACTAAGCGAATTATTAGAGGAATATAATTATCAATATTATGTACAGGATGCACCTTCGGTCCCTGATGCGGAATATGATCGTGTTTTCCAAGCTTTACAAAAACTTGAAATAGAAAACCCTGATTTAGTTTCGATTAATTCACCCACTCAAAAGGTAGGTGGTGCAGCTTTATCAAAGTTTGAACAAGTAACACATCAATTACCTATGTTGAGTTTGGATAATGTGTTTGATAGCGACTCATTAAATGATTTTATGCAGCGTGTGATGGATAAATCCCCTCTAGCTGAAACTGCTTTTTGTATTGAACCAAAACTAGATGGCTTAGCAGCAAGTATTATTTATGAAAATGGTGTGTTGGTTCAAGCGGCAACTCGAGGTGATGGCCTAACTGGCGAAAATGTAACAGAAAATGTTAAAACCATTACAAACTTACCACTCAAACTTCGAGGGGAGAATATACCCGCGGTGTTAGAAGTACGTGGTGAAGTGTTTATGTTAAAAGCAGGGTTCGACAAATTAAATAAAGGTTTGATTGCCGCGGGTGAAAAACCTTTTGTTAATCCTCGCAATGCTGCCGCCGGAAGCTTACGCCAGTTGGATTCTAAAATAGCTGCTGCACGTCCATTAGCTTTTTATTGTTACGCAGTGGGCGTTTTTGAAGGTGAGTTGGCGAATAGTCAATACCAACGTATTGAACAACTAAAGGCTTGGGGCTTACCCGTTTCAAGCGAAGTAAAACGTGTTATAGGTAAAGATGCTTGTCATGATTTTTACGACAAGATTGCACAAAAAAGACCGTCTTTAACTTATGAAATAGACGGTGTTGTTTATAAAGTGGATGATATTGGCCTACAGCAAAAAATGGGTTTTGTTGCTCGTGCTCCGCGTTGGGCTACTGCTTATAAATTTCCGGCTGAGGAAGCTGTAACGGTGGTAGAGAATGTAGAGTTCCAAGTGGGACGCACTGGTGCGATTACACCGGTTGCGAAGTTAAAGCCTGTTTTCGTTGGTGGTGTGACAGTCTCTAATGCAACGTTACATAATAAAGATGAAATTCAACGCTTAGGTATTTTGATTGGCGATGTTGTTGTTGTCAGACGAGCCGGTGATGTGATCCCGCAGGTAGCAAGGGTGGTATTAGAGCAACGTAATAGTGAGTTAACCCAAGAAATTATCTTTCCTGAAGCGTGTCCTGTTTGCGGCAGTGATGTTGAACGCATTGAGGGAGAAGCGGTAACACGTTGTACAGGGGGCTTATTCTGCGAAGCGCAACGCAAACAAGCCATTAAACATTTTGCCTCTCGCAAGGCCTTAGATATTGATGGATTGGGCGATAAATTAGTAGAGTTGTTAGTTGACCATAATATGATCAAAGATCCTTCTCAGCTTTTTTCGTTAACCACTCAGCAGCTTGCTAGTTTGCCGCGAATGGGGGAAACCTCGGCGAAGAAACTAGTAAATAGTTTACAACTAAGTAAAAAAACGACACTCGCGCGTTTTTTATATTCCCTAGGCATTCGTGAAGTTGGGGAAGCAACGGCCGCTAATTTAGCTAATCATTATAAAACCTTACCAGCTATCATTGCAGCAGGTATCGAGTCATTAAAAAGTGTTAGCGATGTCGGAGAGATTGTAGCTAAACATCTTTACTATTTCTTTCGCGAAGAGCATAACTTAACTGTTGTTGAACAATTATTAGCAGCGGGTGTGCATTGGCCTGAGATACAAGAAGTTGATCAAAGTGAGTTATCTTTATTGGATAAAACCTTCGTTATTACCGGCAGCTTTGAGGCTATTTCACGTAATGACATTAAAGCGGCTTTACAAGCATTAGGTGCTAAAGTGGCTGGTAGTGTGTCAAAGAAAACAAATACTTTGGTTGCAGGAAGCGCTGCTGGCTCTAAATTAATCAAAGCGACGGAATTAGAGATTGAAATTTTAGATGAAGCTGCAATATTGAAGTTACTAGGTAAAACAGCTGATCAATAACAACACTATTTAATAAGAATCTTGTAACTCATTCACAAATAGAAGCTTTATTTGTGAATGATACTTTATATTAGTAGTTGTCGATGTTAAATATAAAGAAAAGTCGTTTTACGGTAAGTTAAGGAATAAGTATGAAAAAGATTAAAAACGAATCTCAGTTATTACAACACGCTACTAAGCTTGGCGTCGCTTATGCCCTTAAACGAGGTTATGTGGGAATTGATAAGACAACCTCAGCAAAAGATAAGCAAGAATGTATTTACCGCTTGCTAGTACAAGATAAGTTAATTAACCCATTAAGTGAAGGCGATGAAAATACGGCTAATATTCGTCATAAGTTAGTGGTCTGGATAATGAAAAATTTGCCTGCAGATCATTCATTATTAAAATAATCAAATACTGCACCGTTGTTACTTACTTCATTATCAAGAAGTGACAACCGGTGCTGCATTTAAAGTGATCTTTTCTTATTATTATGATCTGCTTTACTTACGCAAAGTTAACGTTATTTAAGGGGAGATGCTTTTGCTGGTAAGATTGCAGTAACTGCTACCACTAATAAGATCACAACATAAATAGCAAAACTCAATATTAACCATTGCGGCATTGAGTAACCCATAAATTGCCAAACGATGTCTGAACAATCACCAGTAGGATTAAATAACCATGGCATAAACTCATGCAATGGTAACCACTCTGGAAAATTAGGGAAAAAATCACAGGTAGCAAAAGGTGATGGATTCATTTGATAATCAACATGTTCAACTGCTAATAACAACCCCCATATTGATCCAACGGCCCACACAGCAAAAGCAATTAAACGAACCAATAAATAGCTGGGTGCAGAAGCCCCAATCAGACCTGCGAATATGATCGCTAACATAGTGATACGTTCATAAATGCACATAACACAGGGTTCAAGCTTCATCACGTGTTGAAAATAAAGGGCCGACAACTCTAGCATCAATGCGCTAGCCGCCAGTAATAGCCAAGGCCAACGTTGCAAAGAAAGGTTTTTTAAATTGGGTGAAAGGGAATTTGAACTCAATGGTTTCTCCTAATAGAATATTTCAATCCACTAAGCGACATTGTACTCTTTAAAAGTTCATTATAAACAGCGGATTACTGTGATAAATGATAAGGTTACAAATTGCATTGTGACTTAGATCACATTTGCTTATTTGCTAATACTGTTTTTCTAAACAGTCAGCATCGAATACAATGAATATGTTAATATGTCGCTATACGATATTGGAAAGTCAAAATACCCATGATAATGAAAGTGAAAGGCCCTGCAGACGTTGCAGAACAATACTTAATCGAGTCTATTTGGAATGGATCCATTCCGATCCATTCAGAGTTGCCAGCAGAAAGATTGCTCGCCGATAAAATAGGTGTCACACGCACTACGTTACGCGAAGTACTGCAACGTTTATCAAAAGAAGGCTGGATCACCATTAGGCACGGTAAGTCAACTAAGGTTAATGATTTCTGGGAAACATCCGGTCTTAATATTTTAAGCACAATAACACGCTTAGATAAGGAACATCGCGGCGATTTTATTGACCAACTAATGTCTGTACGGACCAATATAAGTACCATTATTTTAAGAATGGCAGCCAAACACAATAGTCAGAGTGTGATTGAGTTTTTAGAAAATATTCCCTCTGCGGATGCAAGCAGTGAGGTATTTACTGAATTTGATTATCGTTTTTATCACCATGTTGCTGTGTCATCAAATAATATGATTTATGTACTGATCTTAAATGGATTACAAGATTTGTATCGAAAAGTGGGTACTTTTTATTTTTCTAACAGTGAAGCTAAGTTAATCGCATTATCTTTTTATGCTGATATTAAAACAGTATTTGAACAAGGTGATGGTCAGCAAATTATGCAAATAGTGCGAGAGTCTGCTTTTGCAAGCGGTAAAATATGGCTACGTTTACGTGATCAATTGCCGGATAATTTTTTAGATTAAAGTCGTTTTATTTTTTTTCGTATATGCCATTCGGCATTTTTTAGAGTTAGGGTTATTTTCTTGTCAAATAGCAAATTATTAAATCACCTGTCAGGGGTGCAAAAGTTATTAGAAGTTGGGATCATTGTTAGTGCATTTGTTGCCATATTCATTACTTTGTCCTTATTTACTTTCTCTCCGGTAGATCCAAGTTGGTCGCAGCAACAATGGGTCGCTGAAATTCAAAATTCAGGTGGCCGAGTGGGCGCTTGGATTGCCGATATTTTATTTTTTGGTTTTGGATTTTTAGCGTATTTAATCCCGGTTATTATTGTTTCTTTTGCATGGGCAATTCTATGGAAGCCGACGTTTAATTTTGATGTCGATTTTTTAAATTTGAGTTTACGTATTGTCGGCTTTATTTTTACCTTCTTTAGCTTAAGCGCTTTAATTGCACTCAACGTCAATGATTATCTGTATTACCCTTCGGGCGGTTTAGTTGGAGATATCCTAGCGCAGAGCATGTTAGGCTTTTTCAGCTTATTAGCCGTTAACCTTATTTTGCTTACTTTTTTAATCTCTGGAACAACTTTGTTGTTCGGGTTTTCTTGGATACGTTTAATTGATGGTATTGGTGAGCACACATTAAATGCCATTGAATGGTTAGGAAACTTACCTGAGACGATTAAAAAAATTAAACAGCAACGCTCAGAAGGTGACCAAGATAGATTCGCTGAAAAACATCAATTACAACAACAGAAGTTAGAAAAAAAACTACAGAAGCAAGCGCTCAAAGAGCAGAAAAAATTAGCAGCTCTTAGCGAACAAAATACAGTTGAAGAAGAGGTTGAAAATATTGATTTTTCAGGTGTTCAGGATGATATCGAACAAGATAATAATTTGTTTATAGGGACTTCTTTTGTGAATGAGAATGATCAAGAACAAGTAGATTTAAGTATTGATAATATTGACTGGCAAGATAATCGTCTCTCAGAACAAGATCCAGTCAGTGAATCTCCATCAACCAGTGAACCATTACCAACTAGTCAACCTAAGCAACAATCTGAGGTATCGGCAAAAGCAAAAGTTGATTTCTCCCATCTACCGGAGCATGCACGTCCTCAGCAACGCTTTGTGGTTGATAAAGATATTGCACCTTTACCAAGTATTGAATTATTAGATAGACCTGATAAGAAGATTAATCCTATTTCACAACAAGAATTGGATATAGCAGCGCGTTTAGTTGAAGCAAAATTACTTGAATTTAAAATTAAAGCGGATGTAGTGAATGTTTTACCTGGACCCGTGATCACGCGTTTTGAACTAGATTTAGCGCCCGGTATGAAAGTCAGTACGGTCAGTAGTTTGGAAAAAGATTTAGCGCGTGCTTTATCAGCAATGAGTGTGCGTGTGGTGGATCAAATCCCTGGTAAATCCGTGATTGCATTGGAGCTACCAAATCGACACCGTGAAATTGTTTATATCTCTGAGGTATTAGATTGTAATAAATTTAATGAAAGTAAATCATCATTAACCATGGTACTCGGTGCAGATATCTCTGGTTTACCTGTGGTGGTAGATTTAGCTAAAATGCCACACCTTTTAGTGGCGGGTACGACCGGTTCTGGTAAATCGGTTGGGGTTAACTGTATGTTAGTCAGTTTATTGTATAAATCTTCACCTGAAGATTTACGCATGATCTTGATTGACCCTAAAATGCTTGAACTCAATGTGTATGAAGGTATTCCTCACTTATTAACTGAAGTAGTTACTGATATGAAAGATGCCGCTAATGCATTGCGTTGGTGTGTTGGTGAGATGGAACGTCGTTATAAACTTTTAGCTGAAATCGGTGTCCGTAATCTAGCGGGATATAATACTGCGATCAGAAAAGCAAAAGCGGCAGGGGAACCCATTTTAGATCCATTATGGAAACCGGGTGATAGCATGGCAGAAAGTGCACCAGAACTAGAAAAACTACCTGCTATTGTCGTTGTAGTGGATGAGTTTGCCGATATGATGATGATTGTGGGTAAAAAGTGTGAAGAATTAATTACGCGTATTGCACAAAAAGCCCGTGCAGCAGGTATACACTTAATTTTAGCAACACAACGACCATCGGTTGATGTTATTACTGGTTTGATTAAAGCGAATATTCCAACTCGAATTGCTTTCCAAGTGTCTAGTAAAATTGACTCTCGAACGATTCTAGGCCAACAAGGTGCGGAAACGTTATTAGGTCATGGTGATATGTTATATATGCCACCGGGTGTCGGTGTGCCAACACGTGTTCATGGTGCTTTTGTCGATGATCATGAAGTGCATAAAGTAGTTGCTGACTGGAAAAAACGTGGCCAGCCAAACTATGTACAAGAAATTCTAGCCGGGGATGCGGATTTAGATATGTTATTACCGGGTGAGCAAGCCGAAGGAGAGGATGAAATTGACCCATTATTTGATGAGGTGGTTAGTTTTATAACTGAAACACGTAAAGTGTCTATTTCAAGTATTCAACGTCGATTCCGTATTGGTTATAACCGTTCCGCTCGTCTTGTTGATCAATTACAAGCACAAGGTGTAATTAGTGCACCGTCAGGGGCTAATAGTAATCGTGAAGTACTAGCGCCACCTCCTATTAAGGATTAACATGAAAAAAATATTATTTATTACCGTATGTCTGATCAGCTCAATGTTTCAATTTGCCTCAGCACAAACAGATAGCGAATTATTACAGCAAAAACTGGCTAAATTTACGACTATTGATGCAGACTTTGTACAACAGGTGATCAATCCAAAAGGGGAAGTGATCCAAAAAAGTTGGGGAACGCTAGCCATTGCACGTCCTGGTAATTTCCATTGGCAAGTGACTCAACCTGATGAAGAATTGATTGTTTCAAATGGACAAGATATGTGGTTATATAGTCCATTTATTGAGCAAGTTACTATCATGAACTTTTCAGATGCAATTGCAGGCACACCCTTTGCGTTATTATCTGGAGCAGATTCTGCACAATGGGCCCAATTTAGCGTGGTTAAAAAAGACCACCAATTTATTGTTAAAAGTAGCGACCCAAAAGCATCAACGAATACGTTTATTTTTATCTTTAATAAAGCGGACAATGTCAGTGAATTTGTTGTCCAAGAATCACAGGGACAAAAAAGTGTATTTACCCTGTCAAATAATAAAAACAATAGTACATTTGTGAAGGATTTTTTTGAATTTAAAATACCGAATGGTATTGAGATAGATGATCAACGCTAATGCAGGATTTATTTACTATTGATAATCAATTTAAACCCTTGGCCGCACGAATGCGGCCAAGTAATTTTGACCAGTATATTGGTCAATCTCACCTCATCGCAAAAGATAAACCGCTGCGTAAAGCCTTAGAAGCTGGATTTGCTCATTCCATGATTTTATGGGGACCTCCCGGTACCGGTAAAACAACTTTGGCTGAGTTAATTGCTGAATATTGTGATGCCCATGTAGAGCGATTGTCTGCGGTCACATCCGGTATTAAAGAAATTCGTGCGGCTATCGACATTGCAAAACAAAATCAATCAGCTGGTCGGCGTACATTACTGTTTGTAGATGAAGTACACCGCTTTAATAAGAGCCAGCAAGATGCTTTTTTGCCTTATATTGAGGACGGGACATTTTTATTTATTGGTGCCACCACAGAAAATCCGTCCTTTGAACTTAATAATGCATTGCTGTCTCGTGCGCGTGTTTATCTGTTAAAAAAATTATCACAACAAGAGATTATTGAAGTGATTGAGCAAGCTTGCCAAGCTGAACACGGCCTTGCTAGGCAAAACATTGTATTCGCTGAAGGGGTATTAGATAAGCTCGCACAACTAGTGCAAGGGGATGCAAGAAAAGCGCTCAATTATCTAGAGTTGCTTGCTGATATGGGACAACAAACAAAAGATAAATTACTGATCGATACTGGTTTATTAATGGAAATAGCGGGTAGAGAAGGCGTTAGCTTTGATAAACAAGGCGATCTTTTCTACGATCTCATTTCTGCATTTCACAAATCCGTGCGTGGTTCAGATCCCGATGCTGCTTTGTATTGGTATGCGCGCATGTTAGCAGGCGGTTGTGACCCTTTATATGTAGCACGACGTTTATTAGCGATTGCCTCTGAAGATATTGGCAACGCAGACCCTCGTGCAATGCAGGTCGCAATGTCTGCGTGGGACTGCTTTACCAGAATAGGCCCCAAAGAAGGGGAAAGAGCCATTGCACAAGCAGCAGTTTATTGCGCCTGTGCGGCTAAAAGTAATGCCGTTTATAGTGCCTTTGCAAAGGCCAAACAAGCCGTTGAAACCTATCCGGATCTCGAGGTTCCTCATCATTTACGTAATGCGCCTACTGAATTAATGAAATCATTAAATTACGGTGAAGGTTATCGTTATGCCCATGACGAAGTAGGGGCTTATGCTGCCGGTGAAGTGTATTTACCGGAAGCTTTGCAACGCGTTGAGTTTTACCAACCTGTCGAACGTGGTCTAGAAATTAAAATTGCTGAAAAATTACGCTATTTAAAATCTTGTGATCAACGCAGCGAAAAACAGCGTTATTGATCATGACCTTGTTAAGCTCCTGACTGACTTAATGAGAACTGATTTAAGTGGATAAGTTTGATAAGTGCAGGGCGAATAATGAACAAGCATCGCTGTTGCACTCAGTAAGTTGTTAACAAATAAGAGATGGATAAAAGATTTATTATGAATAATTTATTGCTAAATATCGGCTTCGTGGCTTTTGGTGGTGCATTTGGCGCAACTTTCCGTTATTTAATTGGCATTGGCATAGTTAGTCTCTTTGGAAAAGGTTTTCCTTTTGCTACACTTACGGTCAATGTGATTGGCT
>Ga0316197_10000113_pt1 | contig 61264 bp, 51 predicted proteins | sample OudBiesiAoxic_MG_FD_204939 | JGI IMG/M metagenome (GOLD analysis project Ga0316197, IMG submission 204939) | Coastal sediment microbial communities from Oude Bieten Haven, Netherlands - site A oxic | ecosystem: Environmental > Aquatic > Marine > Coastal > Sediment | place: Netherlands... | reverse complement strand
ATTGCATTTAAATTACGTAAGAATAAAAAAACTGGAGAATGGAAAGTTTTTGATGTGATTGCTGAAGGGATAAGTATGCTTAACACTAAACAGTCTGAGTTTAGTGATATTATCCATAAACAAGGAATTGATCATGTTATCGAACTTTTGAATACCAAGAATAGTGAGTTTTAATGCTTGTAGTTACAGAAGATGAACACCTGTTGATATCTGGAAATTTAGTACTTAATGATTTATCAAAACAATCTTTTCCAGCGATCAAACGCTACTGTTCCATAAAAAAAATTGATTTGCAGGGGGTAAAAAATATAGACTCTGCGGGTATTGCCTACTTGGCACAAATTAAAACAACCTATTCGACCATACAGTTTATCAATAAAAGTGAAAAGATGGTTATATTATCAGCTTTATATGGGGTAGGTTTTCTCTTTAAGGAATGAGGCTTTCAATGAATATTGAAATAATAAAAGAAAAATTAGAAAGCGCATTAGCGTTACAAGAGTGTATCGTTAAAGGCGAAAATGGTACTTTTCAAGTAGTTGCTGTCGCAGAATTTTTTATTGGAATGAGTCGAGTAAAGAAACAACAAACAATATATGCGCCATTAACAGAAGAGATTGCATCTAATGCGATCCACGCGTTAACCATTAAGGCGTTAACGCCCGATGAATGGCAAAAACAAAAACATTTTATTTAGTAAGTGGAAGGGTAGTTCGATGGGTCAGTTTTTAATTCAAGGTGGTTGCCAATTAAATGGTGAAGTTACCATTTCAGGTGCAAAAAATGCGGCTTTGCCAATTCTTTTTGCTACGCTACTTTCAAAAGGGGATGTTAATTTAACAAATGTACCCCTACTAAAGGATATATCTACGACTCTGGAGCTGCTAAAAGAGTTAGGTGCAACTGCTTCTCAAAGTGGTCACAAAGTGCATATCAATGCCGCACAAGTAAAAAATTATACCGCCTCTTATGAACTTGTTCGTAGTATGCGTGCTTCTATTTTGGCACTAGGACCCCTTGTTGCTCGGTTTGGTGAAGCGGATATCTCTCTACCTGGTGGTTGTGCAATTGGTGCTCGTCCAGTTAACTTGCATATTCATGGCTTAGAGCAGATGGGGGCTACTATTAAAGTGGAAGATGGCTTTATTAAAGCACGTGTCGATGGCCGCTTGAAAGGCTGTCATTTATACATGGATATGGTGAGTGTTACTGGTACTGGTAATTTAATGATGGCAGCTGCACTAGCAGAAGGCACAACCACCATTGAAAATGCTGCTAAAGAGCCTGAGATTGTTGACCTTGCTAATTTTATCAATGCAATGGGTGGAAAAATCAGTGGTGTAGGAACAGATACCATTGTTATTGAAGGTGTTGAGTCATTAGGTGATTGCAACTATGAAATACAACCAGATCGTATTGAAACAGGTACCTTTTTAGTCGCTGGTGTTGTCAGTGGTGGTAAAGTTAAGTGTCTTAAAACAGATCCAAATTTATTAACGGCTGTTCTTGTGAAATTAGAAGAAGCGGGGGCATTAATTACTTCAGGTGATGATTGGATTGAAGCTGATATGCATGGTAGACAGCTTAAGTCTGTTAATATCACCACTGCACCTTTTCCTGCTTTTCCAACGGATATGCAGGCGCAGTTTACGGTGTTGAATACCGTTGCACCTGGCACTGGACGTATTAAAGAAAATATTTTTGAAAACCGTTTTATGCATGTGCCTGAACTACAACGTATGGGCGCTAACATTGAGCTTGAAGGTAACCTCGCTATTTGTGGTGATCATGACCAATTAAGTGGTGCTAAAGTGATGGCAACAGATTTACGTGCGTCAGCGAGCTTAGTGATTGCAGGTTTAATTGCTCACGGGGAAACGATTGTTGATGAAATTTACCATATTGACCGTGGCTACGAAGCGATTGAAGATAAGCTTATTCCACTTGGTGCAAAAATGAAACGCATTGAAGAGTAAGCTCGTCAAGCTTAGTCATAAAAAGGGAAGCTACTGCTTCCCTTTTTTATGTTTGGGGCAATATTTAATTGGGAGGAGAGCTTAACTCGCCAATAATCACCGTTAGTTGGATCTCTTTTCCCTTTCGTAATAACGTTAGCGATGTTTCCGTTCCTGGCTTTATCTCTGCTACGCTATCCATTGCTGTTACAAGGTTTATTACTGCTTTATTATTAATCTTTAATAAAATATCATTTGCTTTTACACCCGCATTAAAAGCTGGTCCATTTTCATTGACCTCTTTAATGATGATACTATTTTGTGATTTTAATCCCCATAAACGCGCGAGCAAAGGGTCTAAATTTTCAGCAATAAGCCCTAATGAGCCACGAATCACTCGCCCATCTTTAATTAAACTTTCCATAATACGTTGTGATAATTGGTAGGGTATTGCAAAACTAATACCACTGCTGCTTTGTGTATTTGCATAAAATTCAGAGGTGTTAATGCCAACTAGTTCGCCACGACTATTAATAAGTGCTCCGCCTGAGTTTCCCTCATTAATGGCAGCATCGGTTTGTAGAAAGTCCTGTCTTCCCGATGAGCTCATACCGTTTCGGCCAGTTGCACTAATAATTCCTTGGGTAATCGTTTGCCCTATGTTGTAGGGGTTACCAATAGCAAGTACAACATCACCAACGCGCGGTCTATAGGTGATGTTTTGAGGAATAACTGGTAAATTATTACCTTCAATTTGGAGTACTGCTAAATCAGTAATGAGGTCACTTCCAACGACTTTAGCACTGAATAAACGCCCATCCTGTAATGCAATAAGGATCTGATCTGCCTGAGAAACTACATGGAAGTTAGTAAGAATATAGCCTTTTTTATCAACAATAATACCTGAACCTAGCCCAGTTGGTTGTAACTGTTGCTTATTATCAATACTAGAGTCGATATATTGTTGAGAGTAAATGTTTACTACGGCGGGAGATGCTTTTTTTACTGCGCTGCTATAGCTTACAACTTGGTTGTTATCTAACAAGTTACCAACAATATCAGCAAATTTAGCGCCGTACATAATGACGAGAGCAATAATGATGCCCCAAAAGATAGGCTTTAAGAAATAGAAAAACTGCGTTTTGAAGCTCATCAAGCGATACCAATTCAGAAAAGAGGCTGATAAGTATATATTAAGGTGAGCATTTTTAATTCTGTTTTTTAAAAAGATGTAGGGTTTATATGCTCTAAAGATAGCTTTGAGTTAGAATTTCAACGATTAACAGATAAGAGGTTATTGAATCGTGGTGTGTTTTAAGTGTATTTAGGCTCCAAAATTACACCTTATTAGAGCCTGAATAATTATCTAGTGGTTAAAGTTTTGAAAAAGCACGTTTAGCTGCTTGTAAGGTATCTTCAATATCTTGATCTGTGTGTGCTAGTGATAAAAAGCCTGCTTCAAAGGCAGAAGGGGCTAGGTAGATCCCCTCTGCTAACATGAGGTGAAAAAACTGCTTGAATTTTTCAATGTCGCATTTACAAACTTCAGCAAAATTAGTCACTTTTTCAGCATCAGTAAAAAAGTAACCAAACATACCGCCTACATAGTTTACTGTTAACGGGACATTCGCCTCTTTTGCAACTTGCTGTAAACCTAGTGCTAACTTTTTTGTTTTTTCGGCAAGGTGTTTATACTCTGGCGTATCGAGTGCGTTTAGTGCTGCTAAACCTGCTGCCATTGCTATCGGATTACCAGAAAGTGTACCTGCTTGGTAGACTGGACCGGTTGGAGCGATATGTTGCATCACCTCTTTTTTTCCACCAAAAGCACCTACTGGCATACCGCCACCAATAACTTTACCTAAAGTCGTTATATCTGGTGTCACATTATAATATGCCTGGGCTCCACCGAGAGCAACACGGAATCCTGTCATCACTTCATCTAAAATCAATAGTGCTTGTTCTTTATCACAAATATCACGTAACCCCTGAAGAAAACCAGGAGCTGGTGGAATACAGTTCATATTACCTGCTACCGGTTCTACAATGATACATGCTATCTGCCCTGGGTATTCTGCAAATAAAGCCTGTACAGAAGCTAAATCATTATAATCTGCAGTCAGAGTGTGTTGTGCAAAGTCTGCTGGAATACCTGGTGAGCTAGGTTGACCGAGTGTCAGTGCGCCAGAGCCTGCTTTAACAAGCAATGAATCTGCATGGCCATGGTAACAGCCTTCAAATTTTAAAATCTTATCTCGGTTGGTATAACCACGGGCTAAACGAATTGCACTCATGGTGGCTTCTGTGCCTGAACTTACCATACGCAGTTGTTCCATCGAAGGAACAAGGCTTTTTACTTTTTCTGCCATAATAATTTCAAGCTCAGTTGGCGCTCCAAAACTTAAACCATTTTCAGCCGCTTCAATCACTGCTTTTTTTATATCGGGATGATTATGGCCAAGAATCATTGGCCCCCATGAGCCAACATAGTCGATATACTGTTTTTTATCTGCGTCAAAAATATAAGCATCTTGAGCACGCTCAATAAAAAGAGGGCCACCACCTACACCATTAAAAGCACGGACTGGAGAGTTTACCCCACCTGGGATGATGTTTTGTGCACGTTTAAAAAGAGTCTCTGAATTACTCATGTAATACCTATGGTTACTGTTATGTGAAGGCAATAATATAGCAGATTCGATCTCGCCAAGATACTTCATCTCTGTGACGAAAATAAAATTATTGATATAGGCAGCTGTTCCTATTTAAAAATAAAATTGACTCGGCTAAAATTATAAAAAACCAACTTTGTTACGAAATGTAAGTGATTTGTTCTTGATAAAAGCAATTGATTATATTTATATTTATCGATTTATTTGAACTAGATCATGTCTCTGTGTGCATAATATTTTATATAATGATTGTTTTGTCTTTCACCCCTATAGGTTGCTTCTCACTCTATGCCGAAAAATATTTTATCTTTGTTTATCAATAACATGCATCGTTTCGTTGAACGTTTTTTTACAGGAAAAAAGAGTGCTTTGTTGATCTGGCTCTCAGTTTTCATTGGGATACTCGCGGGGGGAATGTCTGCATTATTTGATCATGGCATTATTTGGGTGAGTGAACTGCGCCTTATGTTTATTGAGTCATATAGTGATTCCACCACTCCAATGTGGTTAGTTGCTATTCCTATCTCTTCAATCATGGCTGGTCTTGCCTTTTACATTACCCATCGATTTGCACCCGAAGCTGGAGGGAGTGGTATTCCTGAAATAGAGGGAGCAATGGAAGGAATGCGTCCTGTACGTTGGAAACGTGTTATCCCGGTTAAGTTTTTTGGTGGATTACTTGCTCTGGGTAGTGGCATGGTGTTAGGTCGAGAAGGTCCCTCTGTTCAACTCGGTGCGAATCTTGGTCGTATGATATCTGACCTATTTAAAGTTGATAAAGTTGATGCACAAGCACTGCTTGCTGCTGGCGCAGCAGGCGGGTTAGCTGCTGCTTTTAATGCGCCTTTAGCGGGCATAATGTTTGTTATTGAGGAGATGCGTTCTCAGTTTAATTACAACCTAACGTCTACTAAAAGCGTTTTTATGAGTGCAATAATGGCGACCATTGTGATGCGTTTAATTACCAATCAAGAAGCAGTGGTGACGGTTACTTATTATTCTCATCCAAGTTTAATGTCATTATGGTTATATCTGTTGTTAGGTTTTTGTTTTGGTGTGGTGGGAATTTTATTTAATAGAATGATTCTTGCAACTCAAGATATGTACTTGTTTGTTCATCAAAATCAACGTTGGCGCTTTGTCGCAATCGGTTTATTTTTAGGGGCTGTGTTTGGTGCTTTATCAATTGTTGAGCCGGATATTGCCTTTAGTGGTATGGAGCTTATTCCTGATATAGAAGGTGGGCACTATTTGATGGGTGGATTAATTACCCTGTTTCTCGTGCGTATTGTTGCTACGTTACTTAGTTTTGGATCTGGTGCGCCAGGCGGTGTATTTGCACCGACCTTAGCACTTGGAACACTGTTTGGTATGTTATTTGGTTTAGCGGCACAGCAATTATTCCCTGGTTTAGTAACGGATGCGGGTACCTTTGCAATCGCTGGTATGGGGGGGTTATTTGCCGCTACGGTTCGCGCACCAATTACAGGTATTCTGTTAGTTATTGAAATGACAAGTAATTATGAGATGATCTTACCTCTCATCGTTACCTGTTTAGGTGCTACAATGGTAGCTCAATCACTTGGAGGTCGCCCTATTTATACACAACTTTTAGAGCGTACAATGAGGCTGTCTATGCGTCGTAAGCGTCAAGAAACTACACGTAAAGCACTCTCTCGTGTTGCTCCTACTGAGCCAAAGGAATAATTGTGAAGCGTTTAAGAAACAGTGTTGTAAAATGGTCCGTCGTTGCTTTATTGTGTTTATTGCTTGGTTTTTTATTAGGAAAATTTAAGCAAGATATATTAAATGAACAATTATCAGTCATGGTTACTGATCTAAATGCGTTGGAAACACGTAATAATAGTGTAAATAAAGAGCTTGCTCGATTAGAGATCAATGCGCTTTCTGATCATCAAACGATCAAGAGCTTGGTGCAAACCAATAAGCAACTCCAAGAAGAGCTAGCAGATGTAAACAATAAACTGTTTTTTTATGAACGTGTTATTGCGCCTGAATTAGAAACAACAGGTGTTGAGGTATACTCATTTGAGCTCTCTGAAAATCTTATCGCCGAAGGATGGGATTATCAATTGGTGTTGATGCAATCACAGAAAAACCGTCGTTTTTTAAACGGAAAGTTTGATATAACACTGTCTATTTTTGAAGGTGAAGAGTTAAAACAAATCCCATTGAGTGATCTTGTTGATGAAATTGCTGATAGCTTTAAGTTTAAATACTTTCAGACAATACAAGGTACTTTCTCATTGCCAAAAGGGACTACTGTTGATGAAGTGGTTGTGAAATTGAGCGTTGCTAGCAATCGTTGGTATAAGGCTCAAAATGTTGAGCAGCGTTATGATTGGCGAGTGCTTACCACCAAAGATATTGGTGATTTAAGTGAGTTTGATAACACAGAAAACAGTTCAGGAGAAAAGTAATAATTTTTTCCTACACTAGAAAGATAGAATAATTATTTTTATAAGGCTTTGATATTTAAGTTTTTAAGATAGATTGGTCATAAATGAGGTTAAAAATAATAATAGTTGAACAAAATGGTCGGGTATTAGATAATGCGCGACAGAATACATCGAATTAGAGGTTAACATGACATCCGAAGTAGAAATGGCACTTCCCATATATTTCAGCGAGAGTGCTGCAGATCAAGTTAAAGTGCTAATGGCAGATGAAGATCCGAATATGAAGTTACGCGTTTATGTCACCGGTGGTGGTTGCTCAGGTTTTTCATATGGTTTTACATTTGATGAAAAAATTAATGATGGCGATACGCAAATTGAAAAAAATGGTGTCACTTTAATTGTGGACTCTATGAGTTTGCAATATCTAGTTGGTGGCACTGTGCAATACACCAGTGGACTTGATGGGTCTCGTTTTTTTGTTGATAACCCAAATGCAACGGCGACTTGTGGTTGCGGTTCTTCATTCTCGATTTAACATCATCAACACAGATCCAAATAAAGTAATGAAGTAAATACTTCATTACTTTATTCATTTCAATTTAGACTCTAAATAAAACCTTGTTTTGAATAACATTTAAACTTCTTTTGACTAGCAATAACCATTTATCCCTATAGTATGTTGATGATAACTTTTACTCTTTTTTGAGGTTGATTATGTTTTTTTCTACTCTACGCTATTTTCAATTGCGTCCTTATTATTTGGCACTGTTTATCACTGCATTGCTGTTTTTTTGGATGCTATCCTCTCCTGCTCAAAGTGAATTAGCGACGCAGCAAACTCAGGGAGAATCTTCCCCGCTGCCGAAGGTCGAAACAACACACTTTATTCCGCAAGAGATGGTTAAAGAGCTTAATTTATACGGTAGAAGTGAGGCAAATAGCCGCGCAATTATTCGTGCAGAAGTTGCCGGAAAAATAGTTAAAATATCCACTGAAAAAGGCTACTATGTCAAAGCTGGTCAACGTTTAGTTAACATTGAAAAAAGTGAACTTCCGGAACGATTAGCGCAAGCGCAAGCGCAGTTAAATGAGAGTGAGCTAAATTATAATGCGGTAGAGTCTCTTAATGCGAAAGGTTTACAGGGACGTGTAAGGCTAGCAGAGGAAAATAGCCGCTTTTTGGCAGCTAAAACTAATGTTAGCCAACTTAAATTGCAGATCAAACGGACTAATGTTGTTGCTCCTTTTTCGGGCATATTACAGGAACAGTTTGCAGATAAAGGTGATTATTTGCAAGTTGGGGATCCTGTTTTTACAATTGAGAATAGTAATCCAATTGTGATCCGTGGTGATGCCACTGAACATCATATTACGCAGTTAAAAAAGGGACAAAAAGTGACTGCAACCCTGCTTTCTGGAGAGACAATATCGGGTAAACTGAGCTATATCGCTTCGATGGCCGATAGTAAAAGTAGTACTTTTCGTATTGAAGCTGAATTCGATAATCCTGACTATAAAATATTCTCTGGCATTAGTGCTAAATTAACCATACCCCTTTATCCTGTTGATGCTATTTATGTTTCTCCCTCCGTGCTTGCGCTGGACGAGGAGGGGAATTTAGGTGTGAAGTTGGTTGAAAATGGAGTTGTTGTATTTAAAGCTATCAATTTAGTTGAAGCGGATAATGATGGTGCTTGGTTGTCTGGATTTGATGGCCCTGTTGATATTATTACCTTAGGACAAGGCTTTGTTAAACCAGGGGCTGAAGTGGATGCTACCTCTGCTAAGGAGCAATGATGGAAGCAATCATTGAAGGTGCATTAGCGCGTAAACGCGCGGTATTAATGATGCTAGCATTTTTACTTGTTGCTGGCCTCTCTGCGTATATTAATATCCCTAAAGAGTCTGATCCAGACGTACCTATTCCTGTTATCTATATATCAGTCGGACATGAGGGAATCTCGCCGGAAGATGCTGAGCGTCAGCTTTTAAGACCGTTAGAGCAGGAACTAAGCAGCCTCGAAGGGATTAAGGAGATGAAATCTACGGCAAGTTCTGGACATGCTTCTATTGTGCTTGAATTTTATGTTGATATTGATATTAAAAATGCGCTAATCGATGTTCGAGAGCAAGTGAGCCAAGCAAAAGGCAAATTACCCCAGGATAGTGATGAGCCTATTGTTAGACAGGTGACACTCGCAACGGAAAATCCAGCATTAACCATTCTTCTTTCAGGCAGTGCTCCTGAGCGTGCACTGATTTCACTTGCGCGTTTAATGCAAGATAAACTAGAAGGGTTTGCGGAGATCCTCGAGGTAAATATTGGTGGTGATCGTGAAGATATGGTTGAGATTTTGGTTGACCCATTATTAATGGAGAGCTATCAACTCAATATGGGAGATATTTATAATTTAATTTCACGAAATAATCGATTGGTTGCTGCGGGTGTGATGGATAATGGAAAAGGGCGTTTTCCTATTAAAGTGCCTTCGGTTTTTTCTTCTGTGAAAGATGTGATGGAGATGCCTATTAAAGTGACTGGCGATAAAGTCATCACTTTTGCTGATGTTGCGCAAATACGCCGAACTTTTAAAGACCCTTCAAATTATGTGCGCGTTAATGGCTTAACCACTGTTTCATTAGAGGTAATTAAGCGTCCGGGTGAAAATATTATTGAGACCGTTGATAAAGTCAAAGCGTTAATTGATGATAATCGACAGTATTTTCCAAATAACGTGCAAGTTAGTTATGCGGGGGATAGCTCAAAAGACGTAAAACAGATGCTTAATGATTTACAAAATAATGTGATAAGTGCTGTATTGTTGGTGGTGATTGTCATTATTGCGACCTTAGGGATACGTAGTGCTGGTTTGGTAGGCATTGCTATTCCTGGCTCTTTTTTAACTGGAATCTTAGTGTTATGGCTTGCAGGGATCACGGTTAATATCGTTGTATTGTTTGCACTAATTATGGCCGTTGGCATGTTGGTTGATGGGGCTATTGTAGTCACCGAGTTTGCTGATCGTGAGATGAGTGCTGGTGTTAAACGCCATCAAGCATATTTAACGGCAGCTAAACGTATGGCTTGGCCTATTATCGCATCTACTGCAACAACTCTTGCTGCCTTTGCGCCGTTATTATTTTGGCCGGGGATCACTGGCGAGTTCATGAAATATCTGCCATTAACATTGATTGCTACCCTGACCGCGTCATTATTGATGGCGCTCATCTTTATTCCTGTTTTAGGTAGCGTATTTGGTAAACCTCGCCCACTTTCTGGAAAAGAAAAGAATGATGCGCTCGTCGCCGATAAAGGTGACCTGCTTTTATTGAGTGGGTTTACCGGTTTCTATGTAAAAACCTTACATAAATCTATTAATAGCCCATGGTGGGTATTATTAATCGCGATTATTATCGCAGGATCTGGCATGACACTGTTTGTGCAATCTAACCTTGGCGTAGAGTTCTTTCCTGAAGTTGAGCCAACAGGTATCAATGTAAAAGTTCGCTCATACGGTGATTTTTCTATCGATGAACAAGATAAAATAATGGCAACTATCGAAGAAAAAATCCTACCGCTGCAAAATGAAATTGATACACTTTACGTAAAAACAGGTGATTCCACGGGTGAGACAGTAGGTACGATGCGTATCAACCTTCAAGATTGGCAAGATAGACGCAGTGCGAATGAGATCATCGCAGATATTCAACATCGCACAAAAATGCTACCTGGTGTTGAAATTGAGTTGAAAAAAGATCAAGCGGGACCTCCTAGTGGCAAAGCCTTACAGATAGAAATTAGTTCGCGTTTTCCTGAACTATTACAAGACGCTGCCGATAAACTTCATCGTGCATTAGCTGCAAAACCTTATTTCGTTAACCTTGAAGATGATGGTGAAAAACCAGGCGTTGAGTGGCAATTTAAACTTGATCGCGCTGATGCCGCACGTTATGGCGCGGATGCTACATTGTTGGGGAGTAGCGTGAAATTTTTAACAAACGGGTTAATGCTAGGCACTTATCGACCTGATGATGTTGATGATGAATTAGATATACGTGTTCGTTTTCCTGAAAGTGAGCGAAGTTTAAGTAAGTTAGGTGAACTGCGTTTACAAACTGAGTTTGGACAAATTCCAGTGAGTCACTTTGTTAGTTTGACACCAATGCCAAAGCAATCATCTATTAAAAAAGTTGATGGTCGTATTGTGATGACGGTAAGTGCTGATATGGCTGAGGGCTATAATTTAAGCCTCATTTTACCTGAACTGCAGCAGGAGCTCACTAGCCTTGGGCTCGATTCTAGAGTAAGCCTTAAGTTACGCGGGCAAAATGAGGATCAACAGGAAGCCTCGGTATTTTTGAAAAATGCCTTTATGGTTGCCCTTGCTGTGATGGCGCTCATCTTAGTATTGCAATTTAACTCTTTTTACCAAGCGTTGTTGATTTTAAGCGCGGTGATATTTTCTACTTCGGGCGTATTTATTGGTTTGTTTTTAACCCAAAGTCCTTTCGGCATTGTGATGTCAGGTATTGGAGTGATTGCATTAGCGGGAATTGTAGTGAATAACAATATTGTATTAATTGATACTTATAATGTTTTTCAAAAACGCGGAATGAGCCATCAAGATGCGATATTAAGAACAGGTGCGCAACGTATACGTCCGGTATTATTAACCACTATCACCACCATTCTTGGTTTGATGCCAATGGTGTTAAAAATGAATATTGATTTTGTTGAGCGTACTATTGAATTTGGTGCCCCTTCAACACAATGGTGGGCTCAATTAGCAACTGCGATTGCAGGGGGACTGACCTTTGCGACATTGTTGACTTTAATATTAACACCTTGCTTATTAATGATTGGGGTAAATAGCCATCGTTGGTTTTCGCAAATTTTAGTCACTTTTTTTACAAAGAGAGCGGGCTAGCTTGCAACATTGTTAGGAGGCGTTTAACATGCGTCCCTTACTATTATTTGCGGAGAAAGTCAGTTAATGCTCGATAAATTTATCTATATTTCCGATATGATTGGCGTGATCGCCTGTGCTATTTCTGGAGTATTGGTTGCAACTCGTTTGCGTATGGATCCATTTGGCATAACTGTTTTAGCTGGGGTGACCGGAATAGGTGGTGGCACTTTGCGAGATATGATGATGGGGGCAACCCCAGTTTTTTGGATTGTGGATAATACCTATATCTACGTTATTCTAACTACCGCGATTATCTCTGTTTATTGGTTACATCGTATTCACCGTTTTCCGGTTTATTTATTACCTATTTTAGATGCGTTTGGTTTGGCTATATTTACTATCATTGGTGCACAAAAGGCATTAATGCTCGGTTTTAGTGGCCCTGTGGCTATTGTAATGGGCTGTGTGACAGGAGTTGTTGGTGGCATGATTCGTGATATTCTTAGCGGACAAATTCCCTTTGTATTGCAAAAAGAGATTTACGCTACAGCATCAATTTTAGGTGCAGCACTGTATGTTATTTGTAATTACTTTGGCTTTGGACAAATTGTTGCGATGGTGATTGCCATGGTGGGAACACTATCATTACGTTTATCAGCTATCTATTGGCATCTCTCTTTACCTGTATTTAGCAGTGATAGAGAAGCTTAATTTTAACGTTTTTAATCAATCTGCTTCTATGAATAGCCCGCAATTAAACTACGGGCTTTTTTATTTTTCTTAATTTATGTTTAGGATATTATTAGCCCTGTGACATATCGCCATTTGCGCCTGTTGACCCTTCTTCTCCTTCTTTCTCCTCTTCTTCAGGCTCCATGTCTGGTAACATATCTCTAGACGCTTTTTCTAGGATATAGTCTTTTGCAATGGTATTAAATGTTAATTCGCCATCATCACCAAAGTCATCATCAGCCATCACGATACGCACAAAGTCTCCATATACCGTTAGATAAAAAGTATCGTCATCATCGATGATTGACCAATCTGTTTCAAGACTTGATACCGAATCCGGAATATTAACTTTTCTTAGTGTTTCACCATGAACCGTAATATCTTCCCAAGTGCCCGATGAGAGTTTCATTGGCTCCTCATCCATCATGTTTTTATAAAACTCAACACTACCACCTGCGATGAGTTGAATGGTAACATCGTACCCATATCCACCTGCCATTGATACACTGCTATCTTCTTCTAAAAGTTCAGCAAGTGTAGCTGCCCAAGTACCATTTATGTTGATCCCATTACAAGTTTCGTTTAAATCTGACCATCGTGAGCTATCATCATATTGGCACCAATCTTGAAGCTCCAATTCATATGGTGAACCATTGGTTGTTGCTTCAAAATCAAGCTTGTAGGCTTTTGATCCTTCAGGAAAAGTAAGATCGCCTGCGACTGCTTCTGCCCATAAACCTTCACCTCCACTATTTTTGAGGGTCGCTTGTACATTTAGGTTATCTAAAGTTAACTCTTTACCCGTTACTGTCTCATTCAATGCAGCCGCTGCCATCACAAAAGTAATAGAACCATTATCATTAAGCGTTATATCAGTGATCGTATCATCATTAACTACCCAGCCCATGTTTGTTAATACCAATTCGTCTTCATCTGGATCAAATGAAAGCATCACGGAGTCACCGTTTTCATCTATCTCATATTCAACATCGTTAATTTCTAACTCGCTATTAAGTGATAAATTACCGTACTCTAATAAAACATAACCATCTTCATCTTCACTCCAGAACCAATTGATACCACCATCTTTTATAAGATCAACTAAACTCGCAACAACTGAGTCTTTATCGGCTTCATTTTGAGCAATTTGGTCTTTCAACCCCTCTGTTTCAAGCCCGATATGCTCCTTATTAATGTCTCCAGCGATCACACTTGCATCAAAGGTTTCATCTTCATTATTTTCAATTTGCATGGTGATGTTGCTAAGCGCTGCAAATACTTCACTGCTGATTAAGGAAATTAACTCGGATGTTGTAATGCCTTCTGAAATTGCTGTTTCTTCTAATAACTTAATATTATCAGCAATAATTTTAGCGGTGACTTGTGCTATTTGATGAAGTTTTTTAAATTCATCCGAACCTTGCTCTCCACCTTCGACATAATCCGCATTGAGATTAAGGCTTGTGCCAAGTTTTTCCTGCACATTTGATTCGGCATCTGCAACACTATTACCACTTTCTACTTCATTTTGAACAAGGGTTGTCAGTGGACTTACAAAGGTATAACCAGCAGGCGCACTTAATTTATAAGGGGTTTCAATACTCCCATCGGGGTTGTCGTCAGTAATTAAGTCTTCATCAGTTGTTTCAATTGTAACTTCCACTAATAGAGGGTTTTCATCAATTTGAGTTTGCGTGACGCCTTCTAAAGTAAATGCACCACCATCAGTAGTCATTGCATTGGGCTCATCATCATCACAGGATTTGTTTTTGTTCAGGTCAAGGCAGACTTTAGCATTAATAAGGTAGCCATCGGCCGCTTTACCCGAAAGGGTAGTTTTAGTCTCTTCATCTACGACGGTATCATTGGAATTACTGCTACCACATGCTGATAATGTGCCGATAACAAATAAAGAGATGAGGGTGTGTTGAAATTTCATAAAATACTCCATGTATTAACTATTAAAAACTAAACATTTATGACTTTCATCGATTTAATAAACCTGACTATCCTAGCTTGAATAAATGCCTTTTTTGTAAGGATATAGGAATTAAATTTGGCATTAAGTGTAGAAAAACGCCCATAAAGGGCAATTTTTTATTTTTGTTTTTGTTATGTATATTTTATATTTGTGGGGTGGGGCGTGCTTTTGGCTTTTTTTGTTGCCTCTTACTTGTTTTATGTCAATGTATTGATGTTATTTGATTAGGGGTGTTGCAATGGGTACTGATATTGGTGCCATAGGTTAATATGCCCTTTTAGATCAATTAATTGAGTGAAACCTTGTTGTTGTAATACTTGATATGCTATTTGTGCTCTCCTCCCCGAACGGCAATAAACAACAATGGGATGGTTTTTGTATTGATTTAACTGCGCACTGTTATGTTGTAGTTGATCATAGGGTATATTGATAGCACCTTGAATGTGCCCTTGTTGATACTCCTGAGTAGATCGCACGTCTAAAATTAGTGGTGCTTTCTGTTTCTCTATCAGCTTTAGTAAGGTTGGTGCGGTTATTTGTTGAATACTTGCATTACAAAACGAGCTAAATAGCATCAATATAAGTAGTTTTAACATTTTTTGCAGTCTCATTCGTTTATTTCTCCTATAATTTTTATCACTACAAAATATATATCCTGGAGCGTGTTATGTATAGTTCTTCACATGGAATACCCGATAAACTTGGGGTTACCTTTACAGCCACAGGAGCTAATTTTTGTGTCTATGCGAGATTAGCCGAATCCGTTGAGTTGCTTTTTTTTGATGATGCCGAGGCGGTAGCTGCAAGCCAAATTTTCAAACTTTCAGACATTATTAATCGCACTGCTTATTATTGGCATATTTTTGTTAAGGGCGTTAAAGTCGGCCAGTTATATGCTTTTCGGGTAAATGGTCCCTATCGCCCTCACGAAGGTCTGAAGTTTAGCCCTGATAAAGTATTACTCGATCCGTATGGTTTATTAGTAGCACGTGGCAATAATTTTTGTCGTGAAGCGGCAATTAAAGAGGGCTCAAATATTGATAAATGTCTTAAAAGTGTGGTTGTTGATATTGATGATTATGATTGGGAGGATGATCAACACCCAAGGCACCCCTTTGCAACGAGTGTTATCTATGAAATGCATGTTGGGGGCTTTACCCGTCACCCGAGTTCAGGAATCAGTGCGGAGAAACGTGGTACTTATGCAGGGTTAATTGAAAAAATACCTTACCTTAAAAAATTGGGCATCACTGCCGTTGAATTGATGCCAGTACATCAATTTGACCCCACAGAGCATCATGCTGGGTTAGTCAATTATTGGGGGTATAGTCCAATCTCTCTTTTTTCAGCACATCGTGAATACAGCTCAGATAAGTCTATTCTTGGCCCTATTAATGAATTTAGGGATATGGTCAAAGCGCTTCATGCGGCAGATATTGAAGTTATTTTAGACGTCGTTTATAACCATACCGCTGAGGGAGATGAAAATGGTCCAACTCTCTCTTTTAGAGGGTTTGATAGCAGTTCATATTATATTTTATCGGAAGATAGGAAGCATTATATGAACTTTAGTGGTTGTGGCAATACATTAAATGGAACTCATTCAGTAGTGCGTCGCATGATTATTGATAGTTTACATTTTTGGGTAGAGAAAATGCATGTAGATGGGTTTCGTTTTGATTTGGCCTCTATTCTTTCTCGCGATGAATTAGGGAAACCAATGATAAGCCCACCCACTCTTTGGAGTATTGATACTGACCCCATCTTATCTCCCGTAAAGTTAATTGCTGAAGCTTGGGATGCAGGGGGGTTATACCAGGTAGGTAGTTTAGCTGGGCAGCGTTGGCGTGAATGGAACGGTCATTTTCGTGATGATGTGCGGCGTTTTGTCCGAGGTGATCCTGGATTAGTTGGTAAGTTTGTATCTCGTTTAATTGGTAGTCCTGATGTTTACGGAGAACATAATTTAGAGCCTGAAAAATCCGTTAATTTTATTACTTGCCATGATGGCTTTACGCTTCATGATTTAGTGAGTTATAACGATAAACATAATATCGATAATGGCGAGCAAAACCGTGATGGTTGTTCTGATAATTTTAGTTGGAATCATGGTGTTGAAGGGGTAACTAACGATCCTAAAATAAAACAGTTGCGTCTACAGCAGATTAAAAACTTTCTTGCCATTAACCTTATCTCCTTAGGGACTCCAATGATTTTAATGGGTGATGAAATTGCCCATAGCCAACAGGGGAATAATAACGGCTACTGTCAAGATAATGCAGACTTTTGGTTTAATTGGGATAATGTGAAACATAATCAGGAACTGTTTCGTTTTACTAAAGAGCTGATTGAGCAACGCACGACATTAGAAGCGGTTCACCTGAGCGATGCAAGGCGTGATTCTCTGCATGATATTATCGCTCAGTCCGGTATTCGCTGGCATGGTATTAAAGTAAATCAACCGGATTGGAGTGACCATTCTCATGCAATTGCAATGGAAAGTAAGCAGCCAAGTTCTGAGCATGTAACCTACGTAGCCTTTAATGCTTATTGGAATGATTTAACTTTCGAACTACCGGCTGCACCAAGTGGGAAATGGCAGCGTATTGTTGATACTTCATTGAAAGGAGGTCAAGATATCCACGTGAAAGGAGATAAACAGCATTTTGTATGTAAAGAATACTTAGTTGCTGCACGTTCTCTAGTTATTTTGATTGGATAACAGATCATGAATTGATAAAATACAATCAATGGATAGCTCTTTAACGATGAACTAAGTACGAGTAATAACAGGGAAATAGATGCAAGTGGCACAAGATTCAAAACAATTAGTAAATTGGTTCCGTAGCTCGGCACCCTACATCAATGCACACCGAAATAAAACCTTTGTATTAATGTTGGGAGGTGAGGCATTAGAAACGGATAATTTTCAACATATTATCAATGATATTGCGCTGTTAAATAGTCTTGGTGTTAAGTTGGTATTAGTGCATGGTGTGCGCCCTCAGATTCAAAAACAGCTAGATATGCATGGTCATATAAGTGCTTTTCAAAATGATATACGCATCACAGATGAAAAAAGCTTGGCGCTTATCAAGCAAGCTGTTGGGGCGGTACAAATTGAGTTACAAGCACGCTTGTCGATGGGGCTTGCTAATTCCCCAATGCAGGGCGCGAGTATTCGCACCGTGGTAAGTAACGTAGTAACTGCGCAACCGATAGGCGTAAAAGATGGTATTGATTATTGTCATGCAGGCAAAGTGCGCCGTATCGATGTCGAAGGATTGAAAATTCATCTTGATATGGGGGCCATTCCTGTTATTTCTCCATTAGGCTTCTCTGTAACTGGTGAAGTGTTTAACCTACTGGCTGAGGAGGTTGCAACGCAAGTTTCGATTGATCTTAAGGCTGATAAACTGATTGGTTTTTGCTCCAAAACGGGGGTTTTAGATGAAAATGGCCATTTAATTTCAGAGTTATTACCAGAGCAAGCACAGTACCATGTTGATATTCTTGCACAGCAGGGCGGAGATGCATCGGGTACCTTACGTTTTTTAAGGGCTGGTATTGCTGCCTGCAAGGCTGGCGTTACACGTAGTCACCTTATTAGTTATTATCAAGAGGGGGCGCTTTTAAAAGAGCTATTTACCCGCGATGGCAGTGGTTCACAAATTGTAAAAGAGAGTTCTGAGCGTATTCGTACGGCAACCATTGATGATATCGGTGGGCTTCTTGAGTTGATTGAGCCGCTTGAAAAACAGGGCGTGTTGGTAAAACGCTCTCGTGAACTACTAGAAAATGAGATACACCATTTTCAAATTGTTGAACTAGACGGCATGGTTATTGGCTGTGCTGCACTTTACCCCTTTAAAGATGAAAAAATGGGAGAGCTTGCTTGCTTAGTTAGTCACCCTAAGTACAGACGCAGTGCACGAGCTGATAATTTAGTAACGCATGTTGAACGTAAAGCGCGTGAATTAGGCCTTGAATCTATTTTTGTATTAACAACACAGAGTATTCATTGGTTTAGAGAGCGAGGTTTTGATTTTACAGATATTAGTCAGTTACCTGCAGCAAAAAAAGAGATGTATAACTTAAAGCGAAATTCTAAAGTGCTGGTGCGCAAAATTAGCTAATCTAAGGATATACTGTTGTTATGTATTTGATTAAACCGCTCTCGGCACTCCTATTTACGTTTGTTTTTTTTGCTTTACACGCTTCTGCGCTGAGTAAAACAGAGTATTTAACAATTGGTACAGGTGGAGTAACTGGCGTTTATTATCCAATGGGTGGGGCTATTTGTCATTTAGCTAATCAATCAAGTAATGCTAATTATCATTGTGAAATAAGAAGTACCTTAGGTAGCATCTATAATATAGAGGGATTACGCAGTGGTGAGTTATCCCTTGGTATACTGCAGTCTGATTGGCAGCATCATGCTTATCAAGGGACTAGTCGCTATAAAAATGTGGGAAATTTTCCTGAGTTACGTTCACTTTTCTCTTTGCATGCAGAATCTTTTACCGTGTTAGCTCGTGTCGATTCTGATATCGAACATTTTGATGATTTGAAAGGCAAAAGAGTGAATGTTGGTACCGCGAGTTCTGGGCAAGGCGCAACAATGCAAGTCCTGTTAAATATTTATCAATGGACAGAAACAGATTTTAAGGAAGTGCTCGCGTTAAATCCAAGTGAGCAAGCGAAGGCATTGTGTAATGATAAAGTGGATGCCATTATCTATGTCGTAGGTCATCCAAATCGCTCTATTAAAGAGGCTTCTGGCGCGTGTCAAACTAAGTTAGTAACCGTTTCTGGTGATAAAGTCGATAAATTAATAATGCAAGCAAGTTATTATCAGCGCTCTGTCATTCCTGGGAGGATGTATATTGGTAGCCCCAGTGATATCGACACTTTTGGTGTGAGTGCGGTGCTAACGACAACCTCAAACTTATCCGACGAGGTTGCTTATCAGTTAGTAAAATCTGTTTTTGAAAAGCATGATAAATTTGTTCAATTGCACCCCGCATTTAGACAATTAACAAAGCAATCTATGATAACGAATGCAATGTCTGCTCCGTTGCATAGAGGGGCTATTCGATATTATAAGGAAGTAGGATTATTACCTGCCTCAATAAAAACTAGCAACCGCTAATCTTTTTTAGCGTTTAACGACTTATATATATAAAATTTTATACACATTGTGTTTCTTTAGCGCCTTTTGGAGTACACATTATTTACTTGTTCATTTTTGATATTTAGCTTTTATTTATGATGAATCATTTCATGTAGAATTTGTTTAAATATACGAAAATATTAATTATGCTAATACGCATAAGTATCTGTGCTATCTTGCCGATTAAAGTAACAATTAGCTAGGTGGCATATACTCCTAGTAGCTACCTATTATGCAATCATCTAGCTTGCTCTTTCATTATTTTTTACTCCGCAAGCGCTGATCTCAATATTATGACCAATAGTATAATCCGATGTTAGAACGGTAATTTAGACTTAATATGTCCTAAGTGGTCGTTTGTAGAGCACTTTTGGAGATTAATTTAAGGTAAAAGTCAATTTCATACCGAAAATGAAGGTGTTTTTTTCAACTGTTACTACAAAAACAATCTTACAACGTTGATAAGTGCCACAATTTGCGCATAATGCTTGTTTACTTTTAAAGGAGTTATCAATGAACAGGACTTTTAAATACTCACTACTCAGTGCGTTAATCTTATCTACTTCATTAGTTCAAGCTGCGGAACAAAAATTTGTAACTATCGGTACAGGCGGACAAACTGGCGTTTATTATGTCGTTGGTCAATCAATTTGTAAGTTGGTTAATCGCGGAATTAAAGATCACAACATTAAATGTAATGCGCCTTCAACGGGCGGTTCAGTTGCCAATATCAATGCAATTGGTGCAGGCGAGCAAGATATGGGCGTTGCGCAATCTGATTGGCAATACCATGCCTACAATGGCACAAGTAAGTTTGAAAACAAAGGCAACAAAGAGTTGCGTGCTCTGTTCTCTGTTCATCCTGAACCCTTCACACTTGTTGTTCGTGCTGATTCTGGCATTAACAGCTTCGATGACCTAAAAAACAAACGTGTTAATGTTGGCAACCCTGGTTCTGGTACGCGTGGCACGATGGAAGTTGTAATGGATGCTAAAAGCTTCACCATGAAAGACTTTAGTCTGAAATCTGAGCTTAAAGCGGCTGAAATGTCTGCTGCACTGTGTGATAACAACTTAGATGCAATCACTTACACTGTTGGTCACCCATCTGGTGCAATTAAAGAAGCAGGTGTTTCATGTGACTCTAAAGTCGTTCCTGTTGTTGGCCCTGAAGTCGATAAACTGATTGCAGACTTTCCATTTTATGCACCTGCAATCATTCCTGGCGGTATGTACAAAGGTACACCTGAGGATGTTCAAACATTCGGTGTTGCTGCTACATTTGTAAGTTCTACAAAAACAGATAACGAAACAGTTTATCAAGTGGTAAAAGCCGTATTTGAAAACTTTGATCGCTTTAAGAAATTACACCCTGCTTTTGCTAATCTGAAAGAGCAAGATATGATTAAAAATGCACTTTCTGCTCCATTACATGATGGTGCTGTTAAATATTACAAAGAGCGCAACTGGATGTAATTCTTACCTCCATTTTAAAAAACATATCAAAGGCAGCGTTTATCACTGCCTTTTTTTATTACATATCAAGTTAAGAAGAAATTATGCGCGAACAGATACATATTATGAATGAAGACGAGCTACAGGAGCTAGTGGAGCAAACTGAAACTGGTGGACGACATGTAGCTGGGAATGTAAAGCGGTTAATTACCTATACAGCTATTGCGTGGTCTCTTTTTCAGTTATATTTTTCATCACCAGTACCTTTCATTTTTCAGCAATTTTTAAATAGCGTTGGTCTTGATTGGACAGTTGTTTTTGATGATACTAAAGCACGTTCAATTCACCTCTCATTTGCACTGTTTTTAGCTTTCCTTTCATATCCTGCATTTAAAAAATCTGATAAAAAGACTATCCCATATGCTGATTGGGCTTTGGCAGTACTGGGGGCTTTTCTTGGCGCTTATTATTTTATTTTTTATGAGGGTATTGTCACCCGTGTTGGGACGCCTAACCAGATGGATGTTATTGCTGGTGTGGCAGGCATTCTAGTGTTATTGGAAGCAACAAGACGAAGTTTAGGTGCGCCGTTGGCAGTAATAGCGCTGGTTTTTTTAACGTTTAATTTCATGGGACCAAACCTGCCTCAGTTACTTGCTCATAACGCTAATAAAATCACTACCATTGTAAATCAGCAGTGGATAACTACCGAAGGTGTCTTTGGTATTGCACTTGGTGTTTCAACGAAATTCGTTTTCCTGTTTGTATTATTTGGTGCTTTACTTGATAAGGCTGGAGCAGGTAATTATTTTATTAAAACTGCGTTCTCATTGCTTGGCCATCTTCGTGGTGGTCCTGCAAAGGCCGCTGTTATTGCCTCTGGTTTAACGGGACTTATTTCAGGCTCTTCAATTGCCAATGTTGTAACAACTGGTACCTTTACTATTCCAATGATGAAAAAGGTTGGTTTTTCCGCTGAAAAATCGGGTGCGGTAGAGGTTGCCTCATCGGTTAATGGTCAAATTATGCCACCTGTTATGGGAGCAGCAGCTTTTTTGATGGTTGAATATGTCGGCATCAGTTATTTTGAAGTGGTTAAACACGCTATCATTCCTGCACTTATCTCTTATATTGCGCTCGTTTATATTGTCCATTTAGAAGCAATGAAAGCCGGAATGTCAGGTCTTGAGCGAGCACATCCGCCCGCTAAATTATTAATTCGTTTGCGTAATGCTGCCTTGATCGTCTTCTCTTTCTGTCTTCTTGCCCTGACTGTTTATTATGGGCTCGGGTGGATAAAATCAATTGCAGGTAATCATTCTGTTTATGTTATCGGGGTGTTAGTTGCTATTTCCTATATTGTCATTGCCTATTGGTGTGCGCGCTTTCCTGAGCTTGAATTGGACGATGCTAACGCGCCAATTGTGCACTTACCACCGGTAAAGGAGACCGTTAATTCTGGTCTACATTTCTTATTGCCGGTTATTGTTTTAATTTGGTGCTTAATGATTGAACGCTTATCACCGGGTTTATCCGCTTTCTGGGGCACTATCGTATTAATCTTTATCTTATTAACACAGAAAGCACTATTTGCTTATTTCAGAGGTGAATCTAACCTGATAAAACAGCTCAAACTTGGTTTTAATGATCTATTAGAAGGGCTTGAAATTGGCGCTAAAAACATGGTTAGTATCGGTATTGCAACGGCAACCGCAGGCATCATTGTTGGGGTTGTGGCATTAACTAATGTGGGGGCTCCACTGGCTAATATCGTTGAGATGGCATCGGGTGGCAATATTCTTATCATGCTTATTTTAGTAGGGCTCTTAAGTCTTATATTAGGTATGGGCTTGCCAACCACCGCAAACTATATTGTTGTATCTTCGTTACTGGCGAGCGTCATTGTAGAAGTTGGTCAGCAAAATGGATTAATTGTCCCATTGATCGCTGTACACCTGTTTGTTTTCTATTTTGGTATTATGGCTGATGTTACTCCACCCGTAGGGCTTGCATCTTTTGCAGCGGCAGCTATCTCAGGAGGCAAACCAATTAAGACTAGTGTTATCGCGTTCTTTTATAGCTTGCGTACTGCGATACTGCCATTCCTGTTTATCTTTAACACGGAGCTATTGTTAATTGGTGTTGACTGGTTGCATGGAATCTCTGTTTTTGTGGTCGCAACCGCGGCGATATTAGTGTTTACTGCAGCAACGCAAAAATACTTTTTTGACAAATGCAGCATGTTAGAGGTGCTCTTACTGTTGCTAGTTGCGTTTACATTATTTAGACCTGCGTATTTCATGGAACATTTCTCTCCAACTTATCAGGCTATTGAGCCAGTGAATATAGTGGCTGAACTAGAAAATGCTCATAGCGAACGACCATTGAAAATACAAGTTAGCGGAATCAGTGATATTGGTGAACCAACTACGTTCTATGCGCACCTGGCGATTGTCGGAGAGACAGGCGAGCAACGCTTAGAAAACATGGGTATTACGTTATCTGTTAATGATAATGTAGTCATGATTGATGATGTCGTTTTTGATAGCCCGGCAGCGCAGATGGGACTTGATTGGGATCAGACTATATTGTCAGTTGAAGTGCCTATTGAAGGGGCTTTAGCGAAACAGTGGTTGTATATACCTGCGCTATTGTTGCTGCTTGCCATTGCGAGGATTCAGATTCGACGCCGCAAGGAGGAGTTGGTGAAACTTGCAATGGATTAATCATTATTGGCATACCAAGCCTATTTAAAATAGGCATGGTATGCCAAGTGTTGATAACGCGTTTAGTTTAAACGCAATAAAAAAGCCCCATTTACGAACTGATAAATGGGGCTTTTAGTATTTTGCTTTCGCTGTTAATGGTTACACTCACCATCCACTGGTTCACCATAAAGGTATAAACTGTGGTTGGTTAATTTTATACCATACTTTTCAGCAATTAACTTTTGTTGTTGTTCAATTAAATCATCATTAAATTCAATTACTTCACCGCATTTTAAGCAAACGAGGTGATCATGGTGCTCTTGATGAGTTAATTCAAATACAGACTTACCACCTTCAAAGTGATGACGCGTAACGATACCTGCATCATCAAATTGGTTTAGAACACGATAAACTGTTGCAACGCCTACCTCATCACCTTGTTCAAGCAGTTTCTTATAAAGATCCTCTGCACTTAAATGTTGGTTTTCTGGTAGCTGCAATAGGCGTAATATTTTTAAGCGAGGAGAAGTGACTTTAAGTCCTGCTTCTTTTAACGCTTCATTCTCTAAAGACATAATCGTGTTCCCTACAACAATAATTTAATCGCTTAATTCAGCGAGGCACATTTCATCAAAAATCTGTTTAGACCACTCTTTTACACGTGATGCTGTTAGCTCTGGTTGACGATCTTCATCAATACCTAAGCCGATAAAGTTATCATCATCAACTAATGCTTTAGATGCTTCAAAGTCATAACCTTTGGTCGACCAGTTACCAACAATAATAGCACCTTTACTCTCAACGATATCGCCAAGTTGGCCCATTGCATCGAGAAAGTACTCTGCATAATCTTCCTGATCACCACAGCCAAAGATAGCAACTAATTTTTCATTAAAGTCGATATCCTCTAAATCAGGGAAAAAGTCATCCCAATCACACTGTGCTTCGCCGTAATACCAAGTTGGAATGCCGAATAAAAGTAGGCTAAATTCGGCAATCTCTTCTTTGCTACTTTTTGCAATATCTTTCACTTCAACGAGGTTTTTACCTAACTCTTTTTGGATCATTTTAGCAACGGCTTCTGTGTTACCCGTGTCACTTCCAAAGAAAATACCAACGCTTGCCATATTTTAATACCTTTGTTAATTATTTATTTGTGCATGCAGTAATTGTGTTATTAGTTCACTGCGATTTATATTCTGCTCTTTTGAAAGCTTATTTAACAAACTAAATAGTTCGCTATCTACTTTTAACTCGATACGCTTTAAACCTTTCTGCCTATCACGCAATACCTGTTTCTGCTTATTAATTTTAAGCTGTACTTTACGGGAGTGCGGATTACTTTTAGGCCTTCCTGGGCGTACTTCGTCAGCAAAAAGATCGTGAGTGATACGATCAAATGATTCTTTTGCCATTTTTCTACCTAAAAATTAGCGACTAGCCATGGCTAGTTGTCCAAAGTATTTCTACAACAGCTTTGAAAACAAAGCCAACACAACCAAAAAATAAAACAGCCCAAACAATATTACGTCCAAATTGCGGAACGTTACTGCGCTTTAATACGTCTTGCACGGAAAGTCCCATCAATATAAATAGGAAAAGGTAAAAACCATACAAGCCTAGGGTCTCAATTTGTTCGGTGTATTGCTGTAACATGATCAAGGCTTCATTTAAAAGGGGGAATATAACATAAAAAACAGCACTAGTGCTCGCTAATATCTGCTCTTTAATTAAAAAATTGCATCACTAAACGATTAAATGTTTTTGCTTTTTCAGCATGTAACCAGTGCCCTGTATTAGCAATTATTTTAGCTTGAGCGTTAGGGAATTGTCCCATAATCAATTTTTGATGTTCAGGTAAAATATAATCGGAGCTTCCACCCTTTATAAACAATGTTGATTTAGTATATTTTTTATTACTGAATGGCCAGCCTCGAATATACTCATAGTTGTGAGCAAGCGCGGTAAGGTTAAATGCAAACTCAAAGACGTTATCTTTTTTTTGCAATGACTTTAACAGAAACTGTCTTACATCTGGGCTATCGATATAACGAGATAATTGTTCACTTGCCTGTAATCTATTTTTAATTTTTTTAAGATCAAGTAATAACAAACTATTGAAAACTTCACTATGTTTATCTGGATAACAAACGGGGGCAATATCAGCAATCACTAAACTATTTATTCTATCTGGATTTGTTAAAGCACAACCCATTGCAATTTTTCCACCCATTGAATGGCCAATGATAGAAAATGTCTCTACTTCGAGATGATCTGCTACATTGAAAATGTCAGCTACCATTTCGGGGTAGCTCATACTATCAAAGTGTGGGCTTTTACCATGATTACGCACATCAATTAATACAACATGCGAATGCGTTTGTAGTTCGTTTGCAAGGGTAGATAAATTACTCAAACTACCAAATAAACCGTGAATTATAAAAATGATCTCTATTTTGTTATCAGAATCATTGTCAGAGGACTGTTTTATTTGGTAATTAAGTAGCATAAGATCTAATTTTAAGTGAAAATAAAGTGAGATTAACTTAAGTTGTTAGATATTAACAGATATGCAACATATTGATGTTATTTTTTAAAATATCTGAGAACTAGATAAGTTAAAAAATAATAAATGCATCAAACGGTGAAACAATGAAAAAAATTGATATTGAAGATGACCTGTATAAATATATTTTGGCAAATATAGAGGAGTTTGGAGAAACACCTTCGCAGATTTTACGCCGTTTATTACAACTGCCTACTCATATTGTTGCCGCTGAACCTGAACTACTTGTTCAGGAAACGCCACCCTTAGTGACTGTTGCTACTGATCCAATAGAAAAAAACATGAAGAGCGATATTTCCGCAACACACTCGTTTGCCAGTACCTCGTTACCTGATGCTTTTGCAAATGGTATTTCTGCGCTTTTTGAAACGGAAACTTTCCAAAAAGAACCTGTGATTACCAATAAATTTAAAATGATGCTCACTACAATGTATTACGAAAATAGAGAAGCATTTATTGAAGCTGCAAAGGCTGCTAAAGGTCGATCCCGTGATTACCTTGGGGTGAACTTAGACAAATTATTAGCTTCTGATAATAAGGAAGAGGTGGACTTATTAATTGCGAGTAAACCTCGTGATATTCCTTATACCCCATTTTGGGTTGTTACCAATGCAAATACCGGGCGAAAAAGAATCATTCTAACTCAGGTAATGGCATCAATGGGCTACCCTCACCAACTTATTGAACGCATCAAAGAAGAGATTTAAAGCGAGATAATTGGTGCTATTTATTAAATAACAATTGACTGTTAAATGATAAGTTACACTTTTTATTGATGATTAAGGCTGCATTCTTGGTTTAAAAAATTATAATAGCCTTGCTCTGAACCATTACTCTAATATCTTTATCAACACCTCTTATCAGGTTAAAGCGGTGTAGGAATTAACATTTAACTCATTATATGAAAGGAAGTTTTTATTTATGACAATTCATGAACGTGCAGGACAGACAGCAATCGCAAGCGATTTAGTTGATATCCCCAAGTTAGTTTCCGCTTATTACATTAACCTTCCCGATGTCAGCGTACCAAGTGAGCAGGTTGCATTTGGTACCTCTGGTCATCGTGGTAGTTCATTTAAGAACGCTTTTACTGAATTACATATTTTAGCAATTAGCCAAGCATTGGCTGAATACCGTAAAGGGCAAGGGTACACTGGCCCCATGTTTATTGGTAAAGATACACATGCGCTTTCTGAGCCTGCTTTTGCTTCTGCAGTACAAGTGCTTGTTGCAAATGGCATTAAAGTTGTTGTTCAAGCAGGGGGGGGGTATACACCTACGCCTGTTATTTCACATGCGATTTTACAATATAATAATACGCATCCAGATAGCTTAGCTGATGGTATTGTGATCACGCCTTCACATAATCCACCTGAAGATGGTGGTTTTAAATATAATCCACCAAACGGCGGCCCAGCAGATAGTGATGTGACTAAAATTATTCAAGATCGTGCCAATGAAATTTTAAATGATAACTATGATGATATTTTACAAGAAGATTTCAGCGAAGCGATGCAATCAGAATTTGTTGAAGAATACGACTATATCAAACCTTATGTTGATGATCTAAAAAATGTATTAAACCTAGAGGCAATCGCTAAAGCGGGTATTAAAATTGGTGTTGATACGCTAGGCGGTTCAGGTGTTGCTTACTGGCCTGTTATTGCTGAAACCTATGGTTTAGATATTGAAGTTGTAAACGATAAAGTGGATCCTACTTTCTCATTTATGACCCTTGATAAAGATGGAAAAATCCGCATGGATTGTTCATCTCCTTATGCAATGGCTGGACTTATTAAGTTAAAAGATCAGTTTGATGTAGCAATTGCAAATGATCCTGACTATGACCGTCATGGCATCGTGACAAAAAGCTCTGGTTTGTTAAATCCAAATCACTACTTAGCAGTGGCAATTAATTACCTGTTTACCCACCGTCCAGAGTGGCCTGAAAAAGCAAAAGTGGGTAAAACATTAGTTTCTAGCTCAATGATTGATCGTGTTGTAGGCCAATTAGGTCGAGAGATGTCTGAAGTACCTGTTGGCTTTAAATGGTTTGTTGATGGTTTATTTGACGGCTCATTTGGTTTTGGTGGTGAAGAGAGTGCAGGGGCATCATTTCTTCGTAAAGATGGTACCGTATGGAGCACTGATAAAGATGGTATTATTTTAGCTTTATTAGCTGCTGAAATAATCGCTGTAACGGGACGCGATCCTGGCGAACATTACGCTGAGTTTGCTGAAAAATTTGGATCTCCAGTTTATACTCGTTTTGATGCACCTGCTTCACCAGAGCAGAAAACGGTATTAGCAAATTTAAGCCCTGACATGGTTGAAGCTGAGTCATTAGCCGGTGAGAAAATTTTAGAAAAATTAACCCATGCATCTGGCAATGGTGCTGCTATTGGTGGATTAAAAGTGACCACTGAAAATGGTTGGTTTGCTGCACGTCCGTCGGGTACTGAAAACATCTATAAGATATACTCTGAATCATTCATTGGTGATGAGCACATTGCAAAAATACAGGAAGAAGCACAACAAATAGTCGCTTCTGCTTTTGCAAAAGCAGGTTTATAAACCTTTATTAATCGATTAATTTTTCAATAAAAAGCGAATAATCAGCCCTCTCAAAGGTGATGATTACTCGCTTTTTTTATTTCTAGGTGATATTCAAATAAAAGGGGCGTAGGATTTAGGAGGGTGACTAAAATAGTGTGTTTGTTAATCTACCCGCTATTGGAAATCAGTTACTTAAATAGATGCAATGATTAAAGGGTGGTAAATTTATTATATTTATATTAACTTTGTCACACAATTGGATTTTATAACATTTTTATCTCTATCTATTTTGTTGGTTCGAAATTTCATTTTTAAAATATAGGTGTCACATGGAAACAGTAAAGAAAGCAAAAGCAAAGAAATCAGTTGCAAAAAAAGCACCGGCAAAGAGCACAGCAAAAAAAAGCAGTGCGAAAGTGTCAGAAATTGAATGTACTAGCAAACAGATGCAACAAGCGATTGTAGATCGTCTGCACAAAGGCTTAGGAACAGATTCACAAAAAGCAAATAACAAAGCGTGGTGGAACGCCACTTGTTATGCGGTTAATGAAGTTGTTTTTGATAAACTGACTAAAACTCAACAAAATCATTCAAGTAATGATACCCGTTCTGTAAATTACCTCTCTCTTGAATTTTTAATGGGGCGTTTACTGTCAAATAATCTACACAACCTACAGCTTTTCAAGGTAACCGAAGATGCGCTTAAAGCGTTAGGAAAAGACCTTTATGAAATTTGCGATGAAGAGCCAGATATGGCACTTGGTAACGGTGGTTTAGGTCGTCTAGCTGCATGTTTCATCGATTCGTTAGCAACACTAGGTTACCCTGCGATTGGTTACGGTATCCACTACGAGCACGGTTTATTCGCACAATCATTCCAAGACGGTCGTCAAATCGAGCGCCCTGATACATGGCGTGAATACGGCAATCCATGGGAGATTTGTCGCCCAGAGTCAATTCAGCATGTACCACTATACGGTTACGTTGAGACTGTTTTTGATGAAGATGGCGGTTCACACAAAGTGTGGCATGCGGGTCAAAAACTTAAAGGTGTGCCATGGGATGTGCCAATTGTTGGTTACGGTGCAAAAACAGTTAATATTTTACGTCTATGGGAAAGTCGCGCAGATGAAGCATTCGATTGGGATGTATTTAATGCAGGTGGTTATGTTGATGCTCAAGCTGAGAAATCAAAAGCTGAGACAGTATCAAAAGTATTATACCCAAATGATGAAACAGCAGAGGGTAAAGAACTACGCCTAGTTCAACAATACTTCTTCTGTGCTTGTTCTGTTAAAGACATTCTGCGTCGTTTCAAACGTCACAACACAGACTGGACAAAACTTTCTGATAAAGTAGCGATTCAATTAAATGATACACATCCAACGATTGCTATTCCGGAGTTAATGCGCATCTTGGTAGATGAAGAACGCTTAGATTGGGATTTCGCTTGGTCAATCTGTCAAAAAGTATTTGCTTACACTAACCACACTCTATTGCCTGAAGCACTAGAAAAATGGTCTGTTGCACTGTTTGAAAAAGTACTGCCTCGTCATCTTGAGATCATTTACGAAATCAACCGTCAATTTATGGAAGTAGTTGAAGAAAAATGGCCTGGCGATGATAGCAAAAAAGCAAAACTTTCTATTATTGAAGAGGGTGATGACCGTAAAGTATGTATGGCAAATTTATGTGTTGTTACTTCATACAAAGTAAACGGTGTTGCTGCGGTTCACTCTGAGTTGGTTAAAACAGACCTCTTTCCTGAGTACCATGAGTTATTCCCAACCAAATTAGTGAATGTAACAAATGGTGTTACACCACGTCGTTGGTTAAAAGCATGTAATCCTAAACTTGCAGCTCTTTATGATGATGAAGTTGGCGCTGATTGGGTTGTGAATCTTGATAAATTGCGTGGCGTTTTACCAAAAGCAAAAGATGTTGCTTTGCAAAAACGTTTCATGGATATCAAAAAAGATAATAAGTTAGAATTAGCTAAAATCATTAAAGATTTAACAGGCGTAGAAGTATCCGCTGATGCGATTTTTGATATACAAATCAAACGTCTGCACGAATACAAACGTCAACAGTTAAATATGATACATATTTTAGCCTTGTATAAACGTTTATTGGATAATCCAGATTACGATATGGTACCCCGTGTATTCATCTTCGGCGCGAAAGCGGCACCTGGCTACCATATGGCTAAACAGATTATATTCGCACTCAACAAAATCGCAGATAAAGTGAATAATGATGAGCGTATTAAAGGTAAATTGAAAGTTGTATTTTTACCGAACTATCGCGTATCTCTTGCTGAAAAACTATTCCCTGCAGCCGATATCTCTGAGCAGATTTCTACAGCTGGTTTAGAAGCTTCAGGTACAGGCAACATGAAGTTTGCTATTAATGGTGCATTAACCGTTGGTACAATGGATGGCGCAAACATTGAAATGGCAGAAGAGATTGGTGCTGAACATATGTTTATCTTCGGTCTAAGTGTTGCTGAAGTAAAAGAGTTGAAAGCCCAAGGCTACAATCCTTTCGATTACTATTACAACAACCCTGAACTGAAATCAGTGCTAGATTGGTTAGATACTGATTACTTTACACCAGGGCATCCAGGTTCGTTATCTGATATCAAACGTTCACTGCTTGAAGGTGGCGATGAGTACCTTTGTCTTGCTGATTATGCATCATATAGTGAAGCACATCTTAAAATTGATGCGATGTACCGTGATCAAGCATTGTGGGCTGAGAAAGCAATCCTTAACTCTGGCGCGATGGGTAAATTCAACTCAGACCGTTCGATTGAAGACTACGCTTCAACTATTTGGAAATTAACTAAGCATCCAATTAGTTAAAACAATAGCATTAAGCTCAACTTTAAAGGCGATATTAATATTTTTAATATCGCCTTTTTTTTTAATCACGTTACAATAAAAATAATTACTGAAATTAAACATTAAAGAGGTCGTTATGTCAGAAGATAAAAACACAAATGAATCAGATGTATGTGAAGCATGTGGCACTATTGTTGAGCTAGGTAGCGTGATTGCAGAAGATGATACTGTATTAGTACTTCCTTTCGAAGGTGCAGATCAAGCTGGCGTTAATAAATTGGCTCAAAAGTACATTGATGCCGCTAAAGCACGTTTTGAAACAGTTGAAGTAACGCGAGAAGAAGCAACAACAGCGCAAGGTTTTAGCTGTAATGTTACACTCGCATTTGAATGTACCGCAGAAAAACTTATTTTTGAGATGGGGCTAAGCGCAATTTAAGCGTTTCTATCTCTAATCTATACAAAGAGCTTACTGGTTAAGCTCTTTTTTTTGTTTCTTGTAAATCTTAATTTCTCCTTTTCTTGCTTAATCGTTATACTACTCACATATTAGTTATTTAATTATTAACTAAACCCTTATTTTATTTTTTATACCTTTTGTATTGGAGAGTCCTTTGCTCATTGATGATTTACCCGTTGATCGCCGTTTACTTATGTCCCTTGCTCATCTGGGATTTACAGAAACAACCCAAATTCAAGCGGAAGCAATTCCCGTTGCAGTGGCAGGGAAAGATCTACTCGCATCATCAAAAACAGGCTCAGGTAAGACTCTTGCATTTTTGTTACCTGCAATGCAGCGTGTATTAAAAACACGTGCGTTAACCAAACGAGATCCACGTGTATTAATTTTGACGCCAACGCGTGAACTTGCCAAGCAAGTTTATTCGCAATTACGTCTATTAGTTTCAAACACTAGTTTGAAATCAACACTCGTATTGGGTGGTGAAAACTTCAACGATCAAGTGAAACAGCTTGATAAAGACCCGCACTTTGTTGTTGGTACCCCTGGACGTATTGTTGATCATCTTAAAAAAGGGCTGTTACATCTACATGGTTTAGAGTTACTGATTCTAGATGAAGCGGATCGTATGTTAGATCTTGGTTTTGCAGAGCAGTTAAAAGCCGTAAACGAAGAAGCTAATCATCGTCTACGTCAAACGCTTTTGTTTTCTGCAACACTGGGTCATGCTGAGGTTAATGAATTTGCTGCTGAGCTACTTAAAGCGCCGGTACGCATCGCAATTGGCGCAGAAAACCAACAGCATAGTGAAATCACACAACGTTTCTTCCTCGCTGATAATCTTAATCAAAAAGAGAAGTTACTTTTCCACTTTGTACAAAAAGAAGCAACCAAACAGGTGATTATCTTTACCGCAACACGTAAAGATACTGAGCGTTTAAGCGCAGTACTGAATGAGAAAGGGTGTTCATCACTCGCACTTCATGGTGATTTAACACAAACCAACCGTAACCAAATTATGGATGCATTCTCACGTGGTAAAGAGAAAGTATTGGTAACAACAGATATAGCATCTCGTGGCTTAGATTTATTAAATGTTAGCCATGTAATCAACTTTGATATTCCAAAGCATACTGAAGAATATATCCACCGCATTGGCCGTACGGGTCGTGCTGGCACCGCGGGTGATGCGATATCAATCATCGGGCCAAAAGATTGGGACAACTTCAAAAAAGTTGAGTCTTTTGTACAGCAGTCAATCACCTTTGATCGCATTGAGGGGATTAATCCTAAATTTAAAGGATTAAAACCTGTTCTGCCGCAATCGGTTAAAGCGGGTAAATTTGTTAATGATGACAAAAAACAAGCACAGAAGAAGAAGCCTAAAACTAAAAAGTCAGTAAACAAGACCTTCCACGAAGCGGCGGATGTTGGTTTTGCGCCAATGCGTCGTAAGAAAAGAGTAGAAACGCCAAACGATGAGTAGAAATTAATTTGTATGTTAATAAAAAAGGGGAATTTGTATTCCCCTTTTTTGATCTAAAATTTCAATGTAACATTTATTTCATTCCACCTTATATTGCGATTATCTCCCTGTTTTTAGTATTGTTTTTTAACCCTTTTAAGGCACTCTTTGCTTAAATCGTCATTTGCGTTTATTGTATTATGTTTCAATATGAAAATGATAAATGGAGAATAGGATGTTAGCTGAAACAATGGTGGAAAAACTGAACGAGCAGATAAACCTCGAATTTTACTCTTCTAATTTATATTTACAGATGAGCGCTTGGTGTGAGGATCGTGGTTTTGAAGGTGCTGCGATGATGTTACGTGCGCATGCAACGGAAGAGATGATGCACATGAATCGTTTATTTACTTATGTCAGCGAGACTGGTGCACTGCCTTTAATTGGTACTATTAGCGCTCCTCCCCATGCGTTTAACTCTTTAAAAGAAGTGTTCACTGAGACCTATAATCATGAGTGTTTGATAACAAAAGCGATCAATGAATTAACGCATGTTGCGTTTACCACACATGATTATTCAACTTTTAACTTCCTGCAATGGTATGTTGCAGAGCAGCACGAAGAGGAAAAGTTGTTCAAAGGTATTCTAGATAAAATTGACCTTGTCGGAGAAGATGGAAAAGCATTATTTTGGGTAGATAAAGACTTAGCTGAATTAGCAAAAACGGGTTCATCATCTATTATGGATGCACCAGTATAAATTTTTAATTCAATTTAAAAAATCTCCTTAATGAGAGCATGGTCAATTAAGCCATGCTTTTATCACCTCCCCCTCGTAAAAGTAATGTTAATAGCTTGTAAATATTCGCCTATTTCTTTAGAATTCAGCCAGATTTTGTGTGCCAAATGATTTTGGATTGATTTTTTGGAGATCGCACTTCACAGTTTTATGTTTATATTGGTTACTTTTGTAACTTCCAATGGAGATGGTTAAATGAGCAAAGCGCCTGACAATTCTGGTCGCCGCAAGTTTCTAACACTAACAACGGGTGTTGTTGGTGCGATTGGAGCCGCTGCAGTAGCAGTTCCTTTCGTGAAATCTTGGAGTCCTAGTGAGAAAGCAAAAGCGGCTGGAGCCCCTGTTGCAGTTGATTTTAGTAAAATTCAACCTGGTCAATTAATTCGAGTTGAATGGCGTGGTAAACCGGTTTGGATTGTTTCCCGTACGCAAAAAGTACTTGATGAATTAAGCACGTTAGATGGAAAATTGCGTGATCCCGCGTCTGAGCAAGCACAACAACCTGATTATGCTACTAATCCGTTGCGCTCTTTAAAATCAGAGATTTTTGTTGCTGTTGGTATCTGTACTCATCTTGGTTGTTCGCCAACTTATTTGCCAGATTCATTTTCAGAGCAAGTTGAAGGTGTAGAGTCTGGATTCTTCTGCCCATGTCACGGTTCTAAATTTGATATGGCTGGACGTGTATTCCAAAACGTACCTGCACCACTTAACTTAGTTGTCCCTCCGCATCATTACGTGAGTGATACGCAGATTCTTATTGGCCTTGATAAAGGAGATGCCTAATGCTTAAAAAATTAGTATTAGACGGTATCGACTGGGTGGACGCACGTATTCCAATGACGGAAACGTGGAACAAACATCTAGCACAATACCCGACGCCAGTTAACTTCAACTTTTGGTACTTCTTTGGTTCACTCGCAATGTTAGTGCTTGTTAATCAAATTTTAACCGGTATCTGGTTGACCATGCACTACAACCCATCAGCAGAGGGCGCGTTTGCCTCTATTGAATATATTATGCGTGATGTACCTTATGGTTGGTTATTGCGTTACATGCATTCAACGGGCGCCTCTGCGTTCTTTGTTGTTATTTATCTGCATATGTTCCGTGGTCTTATTTATGGGTCTTACCAGAAACCACGGGAGCTTATCTGGATCTTCGGCATGTTAATATTTTTAGTATTAATGGCTGAAGCATTTATGGGGTACCTATTGCCTTGGGGACAAATGTCTTTTTGGGGCGCTCAGGTAATTATCTCCTTATTTGGCGCTATTCCAATTATTGGTGATGATTTAACCCTTTGGATTCGTGGTGATTATGTTATCTCAGGTGCTACATTGAACCGTTTCTTCGCTTTACATGTAGTGGCATTACCATTAGCACTTGTTGGTTTGGTATTTCTACATATCATTGCACTGCATGAAGTGGGCTCAAATAACCCTGATGGTGTTGAGATTAAACAAAAGAAAGGCACTGCATCAGAAGAAGCTAAAGGTAAATTTACTTTCCACAAACAATACAGCGGCAAAAAAGATATTATCGATGCTGTCCCGTTTCACCCTTATTTTACGGTTAAAGATATTATGGGTGTAGCTGGTTTCTTGATCTGCTTTGCGGCCGTAATCTTCTTTATTCCTGAGGGCGGCGGTTACTTTCTTGAGCCACCTAACTTTGAAGCTGCAAATGGTCTAAAAACACCAGATCACATTGCCCCAGTTTGGTACTACACACCTTACTATGCAATTTTGCGTGCAATTCCAGATAAATTAATTGGTGTTGTCTTCTTTGGTGGTTCAATCGCAATTTTATTCCTATTGCCTTGGCTTGACCGTTGTAAAGTGAAGTCAATTCGCTACCGTAGCTGGAAACATAAATTGAACATTACGCAATTTATTATCTGTTTCATCGTGTTAGGTGTATTAGGTGCATTGCCTGCAACGCCTCTACTTACAACAATTGCACAGGTTGCATCAGTTGGTTATTTCGGATTCTTCATAGCACTTTGGGTTTACAGTAAAAATGAGAAAACGAAACCATTACCTACGAGGTTGACACACTAATGAAAAAATTAATGATCGCCTTAGCGGCATTGTGTTTTACGCTTCCTATGTTTGCTTTTGCCGCAGGTGGCAATGTTCACCTTGAAAAAGCAAACTATGATTTGTCAGATAAAGCATCATTGCAAAATGGTGCAAAGTTATTTATGAATTACTGTTTTGCTTGTCATTCAACAGGACATCAACGTTATCAACGTGTTGCAACAGATTTGGGGATTCCTGATGAGTTGATGAGAGAGAACCTGATTTTTACTGATAGTAAAATCGGTGATTTAATGCATAATAGTATGGATAAAAAAGAGTCTGCTAAATGGTTTGGTGCTGCGCCACCAGATTTAACATTAGAAGCACGTTTACGTGGAGCAGATTGGATATACACCTATTTACACTCTTTTTATGTTGATGAGAGCCGTCCATTTGGTGTGAATAATACCGTCTTCCCTGATGTGGGTATGCCCCATGTTTTAGAAGAATTACAAGGTATTTCAATACCGACTTATGAAATATACACTGATGCTGACGGTATCGAGCATAAGAAAGTCGTTGCACTGACCAGTGATGAGTCTGGTGAGATGTCATCGGATGAGTATGACCAAGCAGTACTAGATCTGGTAAACTTCTTAGTATATGCAGGTGAACCAAATAAATTAGAGCGTCAAAGTCTAGGAGTATGGGTATTAGCCTTCCTATTTGTTCTATTTATTGTTAGCTACTTATTGAAGAAAGAGTACTGGCGCGATATTCATTAATCGCCATAGATGCTCTATTTCGTTGATAGGCAATGGTGATTTTTCATCATTGCCTTTTTGTTTTTAAAGAAACATAATTTTATTATTATTCATAATATTAGGGGATAACCATGGCAGTAGCCGCGAACAAACGTTCTGTAATGACACTTTTTTCAGGTGCTTCAGATCTATATAGCCACCAGACACGCATAGTATTAGCTGAAAAGGGCGTTAATGTTGAAATCACCTATGTTGATGATGAAAACCCTTCTGCCGAACTTGCAGATTTAACACCAAATAGCGAGTTACCAACATTAGTTGATCGTGAATTAGTATTGTATAACTCACGTATTATCATGGAATACTTAGATGAGCGTTTTCCTCATCCACCACTCATGCCTGTTTATCCTGTAGAGCGCGCTAAAAGCCGTCTATTGATGCAGCGTATTGAAACAGAATGGTACCCACTTGTTAAACTTATTATGGGGGCAGATGAAGCTAAATCTTCACTTGCACGTACTACACTGCGCAGTAAAATTTTAGAAGTAGCACCAATTTTTGATCATTTTGCTTATTTCATGTCAGAGGAATTTACGCTAGTAGATTGCTACATGGCACCATTATTATGGCGCTTGCCTGAGCTTAAAATTGATTTAGGAATGGATCATTTAGGTATCAAGAGCTACATGGTTAAAGTGTTTGAGCGTGAATCGTTCCAAGCATCAATGACTGAAGCAGAACGTGAAATTCGCGTCGGTTAATAACGGAGTTTCTGATGAGCAGTATGTTAGTGCAACGTCCTTATCTTTTAAAGGCATTTTATAATTGGATTGTGGACAGTGAATGTACACCCCATATTATTGTTGATGCAACTCAATCTTGCGTTGAAGTGCCGCAACAGTTTGTTGAAGATGGTAAAATCGTATTAAACATCGCACCAATGTCGGTGATGCAATTTTCAATGGATGATGATGCTGTTGCATTTAATGCACGATTCTCTGGTCAGCCGATGCAGGTCTATGTGCCTTTATATGCAATTGAAGGGATCTATGCCCGTGAAAATGGTGCAGGAACTATGTTTCCTGAAGAGCCTGCATATCAAGCATTAGATAAAGCAGAACAGCCTGTAAAAGAAGTGGAAGTTGTTGAAAAACCTGCCGCTAAGAATAGGGCTGGCTTGAAAATAGTAAAGTAATAAATGTTTAATTATTTTACAGATATAAAAAAACCTAGCTAAGCTAGGTTTTTTTATATCTGTTGTTTGGTATTAATACCAATCCCACTAAATAGCTGATCTATTTTACCGGCTAAAATAACTTACTTCTACGTTGTAAGTTTTGCAAAGGAAACAAGCGTTTACGTCAACTTACGGCTTGAATTAAGTTGTTTTTCCTGCGCAAAATTTAGATCACTTACTTAATGGATCTGTAGAAGATGAAAAGTGTTTTTTACAATAATCAACTCGGTCTTCAACGCTCATTCCATGGGCATCACCTAGGCTTTCAATCTGCTTTAAGCGCGGTAAAATGCCTTGTCCATTAGCAATCTGAATTGCCAATCCTGGGCGCGCATTAAGCTCTAATAACATAGGTCCCAAATCACGATCTAAAACCATGTCAGTACCTAAATAACCCATACCAGACATTTCATAACAACTTGCAGCAAGATAGATTAACCGCTCCCAGTTTGGAACCTGTAATAATGCTAGCTCTTTATTGGTATCAGGGTGATATTGTACAGGTTTATCAAATTGTACAGCATTGATCGCTTTACCAGTGGTAATGTCGATACCAACACCTACAGCGCCTTGGTGCAGGTTTGCTTTACCATCGGATGCTGCTGTTGATAAACGCATCATTGCCATTACTGGAAAACCTTTAAAAACAATGACTCGCACATCAGGCACACCTTCAAAACTAAAACCATCAAAAGCATTATCAAATTGAATTAAGCCTTCCACAACCGCAACGTCAGCACTACCGCCTAAACTGAAGAGGCCGGCTAAAATGTCGGTAACATGGCGCTTTATCTCAGCAATGCTTTCTTCACTCCCGTTAGGTTTATAATAACGGCCGTTCTCAACTTTGGTAATAACTAGAATGCCTTTACCACCACTGCCTTTAGCTGGCTTAATAACAAAGCCGGGTGTGTCTTTAATATAGGTTTCTACGCTTTCAACCTCTGCTTGCATAGATATAACACCTAGTAATGCAGGAGTGGTTACATTAGCTTCTTTAGCGATAATTTTAGTTTTTAGCTTATTATCCACTAACGGATAAAGTTTACGTGGGTTATAACGACCAATGTAAGCACTGTTACGTTGATTCATGCCCATGATACCTTTATCTTTTAATTTAAAGGGACTAGCAAAAAACATAGTTTATTCCTTATCAACTAACGGTTTAAAGCGGCGTAATTCGAGTAATCTATAACCTGTGTAGCTACCTAATAAGAGAACCAGTGACATTACAACAAATTGTAAGCCAATAAAGTTAAACATAAGGTGCCTTGTTACGTCATTACTCATTGCAAAATAGGCTAAAATTGCCACTAACAAACTACCTCCACCTTGGGTCATTACTTCTTTTGCTCCCTCCTCTTCCCAAAGAACTGACATTCGCTCGATAGTCCAAGATAAGATAATCATAGGGAAGAATGTGATCTTAAGACCTTCAGTTAAACCAAGTTTGTATGATAGTACGCCAAATAACGCGATCAGCAGGATAACCATAATGATCACAGTTGATATTCGCGAAACCAATAAAAGATTAAGGTGTGACAGGTATGAGCGGATAAATAGGCCAACGGCTACAAGCAGAATGAAACCGACTAATCCTGTTACTAAACTGGTCTGAATGAATGCCATCGCAATCAGAACTGGCATGAAAGTGCCTGATGTTTTCAGCCCGACTAATACACGCATCATCACCACAATCAATACACCTAACGGGATCATTAAGATACCTTTAAACAGAGATTGGTCTTCAACCGGTAAGCTGTGGATCGAGAAGTTGAAAAGGTGTTCATTTTCAGATTTTTGTAAAAGAGCAGAAAGTGCAGGTTGCTCCTGTTGAATCATTGAGAAGCTTACTTTCGAGTCACTTCCTCCAACCAATTCAAATAATGCTTTACCACTTTGATCCCATAATAAAAGATTATCACGGTTAACGGCACCTATTGAATTGGCGTCAAAAAGTTGTGAGGTAATCACCCCCTTCGATTCTTGAAATACTTCAACGAGTGGAGTTAAGTGTTGACGGCGGCGGCCATCCTCTAAAATTAAAGCGCCAATCTTTTTAGTTGGAATTTTAGCTTCATTTAAAAGTGCAATAAGTATATCTGTCTTAGTGGCTTTGCTAGTTAATATGAGGGTAATATTCTGGTTTGGCACATCAGCATTTAATTGCTTCAATACTTCACGGGTAAAACTAAATGCATCAGCACTGGTTTTAAGTGCGTCATCAATAATTGCCTTACCAGCTGTAGTACTAGAAGCTGGATACTCTTTCTCAAATAGTGCAGGCATCTCATTAATTTTTCTATCTACACTTTTTTCATCTTCAAGCACTTGAATATTATAATAAAGGGTTTGCTTTCCAGAGGCTTTACGAATCGTCCACTCTGCTTTTTTAGCGTCATCATCTTCTAAAAATGAGAGTCCATAACCAGGTGATGCTGCATTTTGACTAATTTTAGTAAAACCCGCCTGCGCTTCTGGTGTCGTTAAGGTCGCAAGAACAGGCCCATCCTTCGCGTTAAAATTAATTTTGGCATCGATATTCCAAATGGTACGTGTTTCACCAGGCAGCCATGGAATGTCTAAAGTAATGTGTCGCTGTACGGTTTGGAATATGCCTAATAGCATCAAACTCGCTACCAATACAAAGAAGAAAATACGTGCATTCATAACTATTACCTATTATTTTGTTTCAACGGGGGCTTGATATTTTGGAAAAACATACTCTTTACTTACATCAACAAGAATGACATCTTGCATAAAGGTACGACCGATTAGTACTGGGTATTCCATGTGCAAACGGTTAGTTAGTGTAAATTCTGAAAGATGCGCTATATCACCTATGCGTACGTGTAGTTTTACTACGGGGCGATCAGTTTCTTCACCAGGCGTACTTGATTGAACAATTTTAGCAATTCGTTCAATTTTAGCTTCTACCATTTCAGCTTTATCACCTTCCGCATGGGTAATATTAAAGCGTACCCATTTTTTGCCATCACGTTCAAAGCGTTCTATATCAACAGCATTGATTGATGATGTTGCTGCACCAGTATCGATTCGTCCCTTAAAATTATCCTTAAGTGTTGAAACATAAACCCACTCAGATTGACCTAGAATTGTTTTGTCATTGGCATGCGTAACTGAAACCGGCGCTGTCTGTTTTACTGGTGTAGTTTTTTTAGCCTGTAGTTGTTGTTGGCTCTTTTCTAACTCAGCAGTTAAAGCGGTAATCTTTTCTTGTTTTGTTATTAACGTTGCTTGGGTTTTTTCTAACTCAGATTGTGTTTGTTGTACCACTGTTGTGGATTCGTTAAGCGAGCTTTCAAGACGAGTTATTTTTTCTTGTTGTTCAGTATCAATCGTCGTAACGCAACCGGTAATAGCGATGGCTGTAAATGCCGCGAATAGTAGTTTTTTGTTTAAAAACATGAATGTTCCTTAACTGGGTAAAAGAATTAAATAATAAGAATGTTAGCAGTTTGCAATTTAAAAGACAGTGAAAACCTCACGCTTTTATATAATGTTCAATTTTTCACTAAGCACCTTTTTAAGTTTATGATTACTGCAACATCTTTATTTTGGCTGGTGCAGCTATGACCTGTTTTAGCATCAACAATACAAATTTTAATAGGGTGCTCTATATTAGTGTTTAGTGGATTGTTTTCGATATAATAACAGTGAGCTAACTAAAGCTAAAAAACAGTACAAGTAAAGTGGGATTGAGCCAAAACGTTGATATGGAGTTAAACCAAAAGCGGGCTGTACCTCTTCACGTAATACGCCTTCCTGATTTGATGGCAAACGACCAATTTCATGACCTTGGTCGTCAAAAATAGCCGTCACGCCATTATTGGTACTGCGTAGGATAGGGCGTGCAAACTCAATTGCGCGCATACGTGCAATCTCTAAGTGCTGATCTGGACCTATAGAGTTACCAAACCAAGCGTCATTGCTCAGTGTCAGCAAAACACCTGTATTATGGTGCACATTGGCGCGGACTAATTCAGGAAAGGCTACTTCATAACAAAGTGCCGGGGCCAAAGTGGTTAATCCACTGTTTAAATTGCTTTGTAGCTGTTCACCGCGATTAAAGCTAGACATAGGGAGATTAAAATAGGGTGCGAGTGGCCTTAGTAGATCTTCAAATGGTACAAATTCTCCAATCGGTAAAAGGTGGTGTTTACGGTAGCGATTTTGGCTTGTGTGTGAGTAGCCTTCACCTAAAGGTAATTTTCCTAACATGATAATGCTGTTGAAATATTCATTGTTTGTTAAATCATATTCAATAATACCTGTCATCAGCGTTTTACCTTTCATTGAAAGCTCATTGGAAAGGGGCTGTAAAAATTGCTGCATATCTATTTCAAGTGCTGCTATTGCAGATTCTGGCCAGATGATAAGCTCATTTTCTCGATCACTATTGTCACCTGCTTCACTTAAGTCTAAATAGTTAAATAGTGAGGGGTATAGTTGAGATGACTCCCATTTTTTGTTTTGGTCAACATTGCCTTGCACTAAGGCAACTTTGATTGCGGGTTGTAACTCCGTATACCTCATTTGTTGCAGAAAGTGACCAACCGCGATGAGAGAGATAATTAATAATAAGTTTGTTTTTATCCGTTGTTGTTGAATGATAGAAGTTAATGCTGCGCTGATAGTTAAAATAGCCAATGTGATACCTTGCACTCCTAAAATAGGAGCGAAACCCACTAAAGGTGTATCTGCATGACTATAACCTAAATAAGCCCATGGGAAGCCAGTTAAAAACCAGCCTCTAAACCAGTCCATTAATAACCAAAAAACGGGGAAAATAATAAGTATTCTTAGTGTGTTAGATAACAATGGAACGCGGTATGATGCCCAAATAGCGATGCTTGGAAAAATAGCAAGGTAAGCGCAGAGTAATAAAATTAGTAACATACTTACTATTTTAGGCATGCCACCAAACAGATCCATACTCACATAGACCCAGTGGATAGTCGCAACAAACATTGCTAGGTTAAAGGTGAAACCGACCAAAAAAAAGCGTTTATTTGATTTTGTTACTTGCGTAAGCAATAAAAAAAGGCCAACAAAGGAGGGGTAAAGTGTCCACCACTGTTCATAGGGGGAGAATGCAAATACCTGGATGGCGCCTAATAAAAGAGCAACTAAAAGTTGCCCTAACAGTGTTTTTGTTAACCTATTGATAGGCTCTAAAAAGCTACTGTTCAATCTTTTTTAGCTCTTTGGGAATACGCACTTGCAATTGAATTAAACGACGATTGTCGGCGTTAATAACTTTAAATTTGTAGCCCTTAATGGTAATACTTTCACCTCGACTTGGAAGGTGGCCAAGACGATGAATGATAAGCCCACCGATGGTATCTTGACCATCGATTTTATAGCGACTACCAAAATGGTTGTTAAAATCATCGATAGTTGTTAATGCGTTTACCGCATAGGTGCGCTTTCCGATTTTTCTTATCTCTGCGACATCCACATCATCAAACTCATCTTCAATTTCACCAACGATCACTTCAAGAATATCTTCGATGGTTACTAGTCCTGAGACGCCACCATATTCATCAACAACAATTGCCATATGATAGCGCTGACTGCGAAACTCTTTCAGAAGTGTGTCTAAGCGTTTACTTTCAGGCACAACAACGGCTTCACGAAGAACATCTTCAATTTTAAATTCATCGGCATCACTGCTGAATCCATATTGAATAAGATCTTTTGCTAATAACAACCCTACAATATGGTCTTTATCTTCAGTAATAACAGGAAAGCGAGAATGTGCTGAGTCGATAAGGATCGGTAGGAATTCATCGACACTTTGCTCTAACCCAAGCGTAACCATTTGTGAACGCGGTATCATGATGTCTCGAACACGTAATTTCGATACATCTAATACTCCTTTGATCATCTCTTTGGTTTTTTGATCGATTAATTCACGATCTTTAGCACTGTTGATCAGATCTAATAATTCAGTTTGGCTTTGAGGTTCGCTTTGAAATAAGTTACCAATTTTATCGAGCAAACCAGATTTTGTTTGCTCGTTGGTAGAATGGTCTTCTGACATTACTGTTTATTACTCTTGTTCGTTATAAGGAGCAGGAAAACCTAAGCTAACCAATAGCTTAGTTTCTAGATTTTCCATCTCAATGGCTTCTTCTTCGATAATATGATCGTAACCAAGTAGGTGCAAGGTACCATGAATTAACATGTGTGCCCAATGTGCATTTAAACTTTTATTCTGCTCAGTTGCTTCTTTTTCAACCACCTGCCTACAGATTACCAGATCACCTAATAAAGGTAATGTGATCCCTGGCGGATTTTGAAAAGGAAATGAGAGTACGTTAGTTGGTTTATCTTTACCGCGATAATCATGATTAAGCTGTTGACTTTCATCATTATCAACTAAGCGAACGGTGAGTTCTACCTCTTCCCTGGTAACCGCTGAGCCTGCTTTTATCGCTGTTGATACCCATTTTTCGATATCACTTAATAGCGGTAAAGCATCTTCATTTGCAGTCGCTAGCTGTAGATCAACAAACAGTTCCATTATGATTTTTCCGACTCTATTTCCATCTTGCGATCAAAAGCTTCATAGGCTTTTACAATGCGCGCTACAACAGGGTGTCTTACAACATCATCTGCAGTAAAGAAACTAAAGCTGATCTCTTCGACATCATTTAATACTTCGATAACATGGCGAAGCCCTGACTTTTGATGACGAGGTAGATCAATTTGCGTGATATCACCAGTAATTACCGCTGTTGAGTTAAAACCGATACGGGTTAAAAACATTTTCATCTGTTCAACGGTGGTGTTTTGGCTCTCATCTAAGATTATGAAGGCATCATTTAAAGTACGTCCACGCATGTAAGCGAGTGGAGCAATCTCAATAATATTTTTTTCAATCAGCTTTTCAACTTTCTCAAAACCTAACATTTCAAAAAGTGCGTCATATAACGGGCGCAAGTAAGGATCAACTTTTTGAGATAAATCACCGGGTAAAAAACCAAGCTTCTCACCTGCTTCAACAGCGGGACGTGTTAATAATATTCTACGCACTTCTTGGCGCTCTAATGCTTCAACAGCACAGGCAACAGCAAGATAAGTTTTACCCGTACCAGCAGGGCCGATACCAAAGCTAATATCATTGCTTAAAATATTACTTACGTACTGGCTTTGATTTTCACCACGCGGTTTAATAACTCCCCGCTTAGTTTTGATAGTTAAACTTTGTGTGCCCGATTTAGCTTCAGCCAAACGCACCTCTAGCAAGCGATGATTCGAGATTAAATCTTGAAGTGCAAGATGTACATCACCATCATTGAGTGTTGCTGTTTTGCCTTTAATTGGCTGTGTTTCAATATACAGTTCTTTTAACAGGTCATTACACGCCTGCGCATAACGATGTTCGCCAATAATCTGAAAATGTGCATCTTTGTACACGATTTCAAGTCCTAAACGGCGCTCAATCTGCTTAATGTTGTCATCAAATGGACCACATAATACCGCTAAACGGTCACTATCCTGTGGCACTAAATCAAGATGTACTGTCGTTAGTTGTTTTGTCAACGTAGTTAAACCTTATTCTGGTGTATAGGTGTGCACACCTAAGTTCTCTGTTTTTTTATTTACGATATCACTTGGGCGGATCGATTCACGTAGGTTCATCTCTGCTTCGCCACGAATAAACTTACCACGAATCGAGTTTTTATGTACCTCAGTTATCTCAACATCTACAAAGCCTCCAATTGAACGGTGATCACCTTCAAAGTTTACAATACGATTGTTTTCAGTACGGCCACACAGTTCCATGATGTTTTTACGCGAAGGCCCCTCAACTAAAATACGTTGCACGGAACCGACCATGCGACGCCCAATCTGTTGTGCATGCTGTGTGATTCTCTGCTGTAAAATAGCTAACCGTTTTTTCTTGGTCTCTAGTGTTACATCATCAGGCATATCTGCTGCAGGTGTCCCTGGACGTTGGCTATATACAAAGCTATAACTCGTATCAAAACCAATTTCGTTAATAAGATTCATTGTGTGCTCAAAGTCTTCATCGGTTTCATTTGGAAAACCAACAATAAAGTCAGAGCTTAATGTTAATGCTGGGCGTACCGCTTTTAGTGCTGCAATTTTCTGGCGGTATTGCTCTACTGTATGGCCTCGTTTCATCAGCCCTAAAATTCGATCTGAACCAGCCTGTACTGGTAGGTGTAAAAAATCTACCAACTCAGGCGTATCACGATAAACATCGATAATATCTTCATCAAAATCTATCGGGTTACTGGTAGTATAACGTAAACGATCAATACCATCGATTGATGCAACATAGCGAAGTAGTTCAGAGAAACTGCAGTTTTCTCCATCATGCGTAGCCCCAATGTAGGAATTTACATTTTGCCCTAATAGATTAATTTCGCGTACGCCCTGTTCAGCAAGTTGTGCAACCTCTAATAGAACATCGTCTAAAGGGCGGCTAACTTCTTCACCGCGGGTATAAGGTACAACACAGAAAGTACAATATTTAGAGCAGCCTTCCATGATAGAAACAAAGGCAGTTGCACCTTCCGCTTTTGGTTCAGGCAGCGCGTCAAATTTCTCAATTTCAGGAAAGCTCACATCAACCACTGACCCTTCTTCAGATTTAACTTGTTTAATCATCTCTGGCAAGCGGTGTAATGTTTGCGGGCCAAAAACGATATCTACATAAGGGGCGCGGCGTCGAATAGCGTCACCCTCTTGTGAAGCAACACAGCCACCAACACCGATAATAAGCTCTGGGTTGATCTCTTTTAGTTGCTTCCAGCGACCTAATTGATGGAATACTTTTTCTTGTGCTTTTTCGCGAATTGAGCAGGTATTTAATAAAATCACGTCTGCATCTTCTGCGTTATCAACGGCGACATAACCATTGCTTGAATTTAATAGGTCAGCCATTTTTGATGAGTCATACTCATTCATCTGACAGCCCCAAGTTTTGACGTGTAATTTTAAGCTCATAATCTGTAACTCATCTGAAGTGCTAAATACTCGCTGCGCTAATTAAGCGAAAAGGAGTATATAAATAAAAGAGCGCACATTTTACGCAGATCATCGCTAACTTGCTACTGTTTGTTTGCGCTTGAATTCAGTACAATCATATTTCAAGTATAAAAGAGGTAATATGATGAAAAACAGAGAGATAATTGTTGTTGGTGGTGGCATGGTTGGTGCGTTAACTGCTTTACTGCTGGCAAGGCAAGGTTTTGATATTCATCTTATTGAAAAAAGTCCTGTTGTATTACCCGAAAATGACTCTCCCTTTGATTTGCGTGTTTCCGCTTTTAGTGCACAAAGTAAAAATTTGTTAGTGCAAGCCGGTGTGTGGGAGGCAATTCCAGAAAACCGTTTATGCGCTTATCAAGGTTTACAAACTTGGGAGGCAGGCAGTAGTAAACTAAAATTTGATAGCACTGAATTAGGGATGCAAGCTTTGGGCTACATTGCTGAAAACCGATGGATTCAAGCTGTATTGTGGCAAGCCTTAAAAGGTTTAGGCAACGTTTACTTTTATGAGCATAGTGAGCTAGTAAGCATCAATAACAACGACAATAGTGTCTCAGTGCGATTATCAGATCAACAGTTAATTAAAGCTGAATTGTTAATTGGTTGTGATGGTGCTAACTCTGTTACACGACAGTTATTAAGTATCGGTATCACTGCTTGGGATTATCGACAACAGTGCATGTTAATTAATATTAAAACCGACGCAGCTCAGCAAAATATTACTTGGCAGGAGTTTCGTGAAACAGGACCTTGTGCTTTTTTACCCTTAGCAGAAAATAATGCTAGTCTCGTGTGGTACCACAGCCCTGCAAAAATAAAGCAATTGCAGTCCATGAATAATGATCAACTTAAAAAACAAATAAAGGTAGAGTTTCCGCACCTTAATTTTGATTTTGACGTTGTTGATAGAGGTTCATTCCCCTTAACGCGTCGCCATGCGCAAACCTATCATAAAGGTTGTGCCGTTTTATTAGGTGATGCGGCGCATACCATTAATCCATTAGCTGGGCAGGGAGTGAACCTTGGCTTTAAAGATGTGCAATGCTTGGTCGACTTATTACTGCATAGCAGCGATCTGCCGATGCCGGCATTGCTTAAGCGTTACGAGTTATTTCGTAAGCCACATAATTTGTTGATGCAAAGTGCCATGGATCTATTTTATAAGGGCAGTAAAAGTGATGTGGGTATTGTGCGTCTATTACGTAAAAGTGTGTTATTTACAGCCCAAAATAGTGGCCAGCTAAAAAATAGAGTGATGAAATATGCGATGGGTTTATAGAAATTTATGATGATATCTAGCACTAAATTCTTGGTTGATGGCCCAGAAGATGGGCCACTGTTCCTTTTTGCTCATGGAGCAGGTGCGCCCTGTGACTCTGGATTTATGCAAACTGTCGCAGAAGGGCTTGCACAACAGGGCATCTGTGTCATGCGTTTTAATTTTGATTATATGCAGCAACGCGTGGATACGGGCTCCCGTCGACCACCGGAGCGTGTACCTAAGTTGATTCAGCAGTTTGAAGAGAGAATTAAGCTATTATGCACTGGACAAAAAAGACCGATAGTGATCGGTGGTAAATCGATGGGCGGACGGATGGCTAGTTTAGTTGCGTCTATGTTGGAAGAAAATCAGTTAACAGAAATTAAAGGGGTTGCTTGTTTAGGGTTCCCTTTTCATCCTGTTGGTAAGTTAGATAAATTACGCATTGACCATTTTCCGTTGGTGAAACAAAAGCAGTTAATTATTCAAGGAACACGAGATAAATTAGGGAGCTTTGAAGAGGTAGATAATTACAACTTACCTTCGATAATCGAGTGGCTATGGTTAGAAGATGGGGATCATGATCTGAAACCAAGGGTAAAAAGTGGTTTTACCCTTGACCAACATCTGCAACAAGCGATTCAACGCTTAGCCTCTTTTATTAAAGAGGCTGTATAGCCTCATATTCATTAAGTTGATAAAGGCTATAAATCTTTAAATTGTTTCGATTGATGTTAATAGTTCGCTAATGTCAGAGTGCGTTGGCATTGCGCTCCACGCTCCTTTTTGAGTAATAGCATAAGCACCACAACACATTGCAATATTAACCGCATCAATTAACGGTGTGATTTTATTACATGCATTTTCTAATTGTGATGGGTTGTGAATGCCTTGTTTTAATAACCCATACAACCAACCGCCACTGAAAGCATCTGCAGCACCAGTAATATCAACTATTTCAACTGTTGGTGTCATTAATGATTGATGATGGCTTATAGTATATAGCCGTACAGGGTGTTCAGCATCACTAATCAAAACAACTTTTACACCACATTCAAATAATTCTGATAAAAATTCAGATTCCGATTGAGTACCACGTAGGTAGTTGATCTCTTCGACACGTAATTTTACGATATCGCTATAGTTCATCATCTGCATGACACGTGGTTTAACTTGCTTCATATCAGGCCAAATGATCAAACGTAAGTTCACATCAAAGCTAGTTAATGTCTGCTCAGCCTTCGCCATCTGCATCGCTTGTAACGTACATTCATAAATTGCTTGTTCGGTTAAGCTATTTGAACAGCAGTGGAATATACCAACATCTTCAAACATCTCTGAGTGTAACTCACTGCTAGGGTAGTTTAAGTCAGCCGTATTATCTCGATTGAAGCTAAACGAGCGCTTACCTTTTGTATCTAAATGCAAAAATGCCATCGGTGTTGAATAATCTGATTGTAGTAAGTATTTACAGTCTACATCATATTTCTCAATACACTCTTTCACATAACGGCCGACCGTATCGAAGCCAATTTGCCCTACTAGAGCGCTGCTGATACCTAAGCGTTGGCATGCAACAGCAACGTTGGCAGCCGAACCTCCGGGAAATTGTGCGTAAAGAGGTACCTCTAACTGATCAATAGTTTGTGTACCACGAGGGATCCAATAAGCGCCTAACTCACCAAAACAGAGAATTTTTTGCATTTATTACCTTCTATAAAATAAGTCACTGAAATGAATTAGTGAAGATCAAATTGATTACTGATACTAGCAGTAATAAGTTATAGGTTAGTATCTTTTTCTGGGAAACAGTTAATTATTTGACCTGCTTGCGCCCATTGTTTACAAGCTTTTGCTGTAAAAGTGACTTCAGTGCTCAATAAGATAAATTATGTTACTACTTACTCTCATTGGTGTTGCTTAATAGTGACTAAAAAGTAAATGATTAGTGATTTTTGATGCTGTCGCAGATCGTTTCTCTAACCCATTTATGGCCCGGTTCATCGTTATTACGTTGATGCCAGAGAAGTACGTAAGCGATTGGAGAGAAACTTACGGGAAGTGGGATATCAATCAATGGGTAAAGTTTCTGGGCATGCGCTACAAAGTTAGATGGTACTGTAAAAATAAGATCACTGTGGGCACAAACACTCGCTGCACCGTAAAAATCAGGCAGTGTACAACTAATGTTTCGGTGTTGATTCGATTCTGCTAAGTCATAATCTAATGCCCACCAATCATTTTCTTCGCAGCGAACTTGAATATGCTTCATCGCAAGGTAAGCATCGATATCCCAATTGCCCTCGTTGACTGCTTTTAATATGGGGTGATCTTTTCGTACTAAACAGTGTATTTGATCGGTAAATAAAGTTGTCTGATTAATGCCTTCAGGTAAGTTATTAAGACGATAATCGGATGTTGGATGCAGGTCTCGCGCGGTTATCGAAAAATCGATCTCTCCTTGTGATAATTTTTGCATTGAGCTTTTACTCCATGCATAGGTATCTAAACTTATATTTGGGGCTTGTTTCAGTAATCGACCAATATAAGAAGGCATCAATGTTTCATAGGCGCTTTCGATAATGGAAAATGAGAATTGTCGTTGGCTTGTCATCGGTGTAAAACCTGGAGGAAGCGTAACTTTATATAAGCCTTGTAAGATTTCAGGAAGTAGCCGTTTTAGATGCATAGCATGTGCTGTCGGTTTTAAACCATGCGCTGATCGCAAAAAGAGAGGATCTCCTAGCGCTTCTCTTAATCGATTAAGGCTCTTACTGAGCGCTGACTGGCTTAAATGTAAGCGGCTAGCTGCTCGTGTTACGCTCTCTTCTTCTAATAATACCTGTAGCGTAACAAGTAAATTTAAATCTATTTTGGCTAAACAGTCTAAACTCATAGATATTCCTATATGGAAATTCAATTATGAAATTATGCCATTATGATTCATATCACTTATTGCGTAAACTCTCTATCCATAACTAAAGCCTCATAATTACGTTTTTAAGGAATACAATGCGCAAAACTATCTTGCCAGTACTGATGTCGATGGTGGTATTAAGCCCACTGGCTATTGATATTTATCTCCCCTCAATGCCCGTGATGGCAACAGAGTTCAATGTTTCATCGAGTGAAATTCAATCTACTCTTGTTTTGTTTTTATTTGCGATGGGAATAGGGCAAATATTAATAGGCCCCTTAGCTGATCGCTTTGGGCGACGTCCAATTGCGATAGCGGGTATTGTACTCTATATATTGAGTAGCTTATTAGCTGTATTTACGACTGACTTTCAACTATTACAAGGTGCGCGAGTCTTACAGGGAATAGCTGCTTGTGCAACATCTATTGTGGTATTTAGCGCAGTTCGCGACAGTTTTAACAGTGCTGATAGTGCAAAATATTATAGTTATTTGAATGGCGTTATCTGTGTTATCCCTGCGCTTGCACCGACGTTAGGTGGTATACTTGCTCTGCAGTTTGGATGGCGATCAACGTTTGTATTTATGGCGTTATTTGCCGTTATTGTGCTGCTTATTGTTGCTTTCAAATTACCTGAAACACGCCCTAAAAATACACAGAGTAGCGGTTCACTATATCATTGGCAGCGTTTCAAACCTGTACTCAATAATCCACATTTTATGTTCTATGCGTTTGCTTGTATGGTGGGAATGACTTCTATCGTGACTTACGTATCCTATGCGCCAGATTGGTTAATTAGACATTTAGGTGTTTCAGAAATGACATTTAGTGCGTTATTTGGTTTGAATGCCGCGATTAATATTGCTGCTGCATTTGCTGCGCCTTGGGTCATCAAAAATTGTGGGAATAGACCAACGGTTGTTATTGCGTTATTAACCATGTTAGCTTCCGCGTTAATACAGTTTGCACTGCAAAGCTTTGGTCCTACGTTAGGCATGGCTGCCGCTTTTGCATTTATGTTACCAATGATGTTGTTATGCATTGGTTTTGCATTGTTACTTGGCCCAGCAACAACGATGGCATTAAGTGCTTTTGGTGAGCGTGCAGGAACTGCATCGGCAATGCTTGGCTGTATTCAAATGAGTGGTGCGTCAATATTGGCAGGGCTCATACAGCAAACCAATTTAAGCGCTCCTTATGCAGTAATTTGCTTAATGGGCGGGTTAGTTTCTCTACTTTTACTCATGATGGCTATGCCTCGGTTTAATCACTGGCATCAAGAGGTTTTTTCTTAATCCATTATCTATTCGCCCTTATCTGAATTGGATTTGGGCTTTTAAATGACAGGGCTTAATTATGACCTAAATAAGTGATTACCTTTAACGATAGTTACTGTAAATTTTATCTATACTGCCGTTTTTTAAGAGTTTTTTAATCGCTTTATTAAATCTTGGTAATGCAGTTTCTTTACTAGGGTGGAAACGGACCATCATGTCTAATTCGCTGTAAGAATCACCTATTTTTATTTTTCCTATAAGATTATCTTCTGTCATATGGTACTGAGCAAAATCCTTATTAATCAATGCTTGATCTAAACGTTTGGCAACCAGTAATTCTAGTAGCTTATTTTCATTACGAAAAGGAACAGCCTCTATTCGTCCATCATTGAAATAGGCTTCATAGGCAGGGTAACTATACCCTTGTATAACGCCTACCCGTTTCCCGAGCAAATCTTCTCCTGAGTGAACAGGGATATACTTATCAGTATGGAATACAATCACATCCTCAGAAGCAGCGAACGGAATACTGTAAACACTTTGAATGGAAGAGGACTGACGCCAAATTGGGTTGGTCATTGGTTCAATGTCAATTTCACCTGTTTCGAATAGGCGCAGTGCACGTTTAAAAGGAACACGTACGAACTCAATTGAGTCGCCTGTTTCTTGACTAATCGCGTTAAACAAATCTTGAATAGTACCGGTTCTTGTATCGCCCTCTTCAAAAAAATAGGGAGGGAATGAACCTGTGTGAAGCATCACACGAAATGTCTCTGCCTGGGTTGTATGTGCAAAAGGAAGGACAGTAATTAAAATAGCAATAAGCCACTGTTTTGAATAGTTCATATTTATGTAATCTATGCGTCTGTTATCTTTAATGTTTTATTAACGTTAAGCATAGTAGGTTTAAGAGAGATTAAATAAAAGTTATCAATTTTATTGAATCGCTTAACGTTTTTTAAAAAATGAGAAATAAAAAAGGGTTTTAACGCATGGCTAAATTAGTGTTGGGAATACATAATGATTGTTAAATTTAGAGCAAACGATATACCACGAAGCAATAGATAGTTTAAGTCAAGGTGAATGGTAGGGGGCAGTTAGATATTTTGATTTAATGTCAGATGGTTATATCTTGTTTTAACAAGCAATAGTGATCAACTATTTAGTTGGATTGGTATAAGTTTAGGTTGAAATAAAAAAGCCGAATTAAATAATTCGGCTTTTTAAATTATTAAGTTTGCTAATTACAGGTTTTGTAAAATAGCATCAACAGATGCTTTAGCATCACCTAATAACATGTCAGAGTTTTCGTTAAAGAACAGTGGGTTTTGTACGCCAGCGTAACCAGCACCCATTGAACGTTTAAATACCACTACTTTTTCAGCTTCCCAAACACTTAGGACTGGCATACCTGAGATTGGTGTACCTGGCTCGTTCGCTGCAGGGTTTACTGTATCATTGGCACCAATAACTAATACAACATCAGTTTCAGGGAAATCATCGTTGATTTCATCCATCTCTAATACGATGTCATAAGGTACTTTTGCTTCAGCAAGTAATACGTTCATGTGACCTGGTAGACGACCCGCAACTGGGTGAATACCAAAACGTACGTTTTTGCCTTTCTCACGAAGACGTTTAGTTATTTCAGCAACAGGGTATTGTGCTTGTGCAACCGCCATACCGTAACCTGGTACGATAACAACGTTTTTCGCTGCTTTCAGTGCTTCTGCAACTTCTGCTGCGTTAGTTTCAGTGTGCTCACCGTATTCTTTGTCGACAGCGCCAGAAGTATCTTCGTTACCGAAGCCACCTAAAATTACGCTGATGAACGAACGGTTCATCGCTTTACACATGATGTATGAAAGAATCGCACCACTTGAACCTACCAATGCACCTGTGATGATCAGTAGATCATTTGCTAGCATGAAACCTGTTGCAGCCGCAGCCCAACCTGAGTATGAGTTAAGCATTGATACTACTACTGGCATATCTGCACCACCAATAGAAGCCACTAAATGCCAACCAAATGCTAATGCAATGATCGTCATGATGATTAGTGCTGTAATACCGATATCGCCACTTACGAATGCAACCAGTAAGAATGCAGAAGAGGTAACTGCTGCAATGTTGATCCAGTTTTTACCCGGTAGTGATAATGCTGAGCTGCTTACTTTGCCGCTTAGCTTACCAAAGGCAACGATAGAACCTGTGAAAGTAACCGCACCAATGAAGATACCTAGGAATACTTCTACGTCATGAATCGTTTTAGCTGCGCCCAATAACACACCGTGATCTAGGTATGAATTGAAACCGATAAATGCAGCAGCTAGACCAACGAAACTATGAAGAATCGCGATTAGCTCAGGCATTGACGTCATTTCAACTTTAAGTGCTAAACGTACACCGATAGCTGCACCTACCGCCATAGCGATAGTGATGTAACCCATGCCAGATACTTGTGCACTTGCGATCGTTGCGATAACAGCAATGATCATACCGATGATGCCAAATAAGTTACCCTTACGAGCACTTTCTTGACTGCTTAAGCCGTTAAGGCTAGCGATGAATAACATTGCAGCGATGATATATGCTGCTGTAATTAATCCTTGAGACATTATTATTTATCCTTCTGGAACATTTTCAACATACGGTGTGTCACGGTAAAACCGCCCACGATGTTGATCGTTGCAATTAAGATTGCAATCGTAGATAACACGGTAACAACAACGTTATCGCTACCCACTTGTAATAATGCACCGATGATGATGATGCCACTGATAGCATTGGTTACACTCATAAGCGGTGTATGTAGTGAATGCGCAACATTCCAAACTACGCCGTAACCTACGATACATGCAAGCATGAATACCGTGAAGTGTGCTAAGAAGTCAGCTGGAGCAACGGCTGCTAACCAACCAAATAGACCTGCAGCTACGACAGCTGAAACAGGTTTAATCCATTTGTTGGGTGCTTTTTCTTCAACAACAACGGTTTCTTTAGGTGCTTCAACTTTTTGTGCAGGTGCTGCACTTACATTGATTGCTGGTGGCGGCCAAGAAATTTCACCTTCTTTAACAACCGTTGCACCACGGATAACTTCATCTTCAAAATCGATGTCAATTTGGCCGTCTTTGTTTTTACAAAGTAGCTTCATTAAGTTAACTAGGTTTGTTGCATACAGTTGGCTTGATTGAGTTGGTAAACGACTTGGTAAGTCAGTGTAACCAATAATCTTAACGCCATTTTCAGTAGTGAACACTTGATCTTTAACAGTGAGTGCTGCGTTACCGCCAGCAGCCGCTGCTAAATCAACAATTACGCTACCCGCTTTCATTGATTTAATCATCTCTTCAGAGATTAATTTTGGCGCTGGTTTACCAGGAATAAGCGCAGTAGTGATGATGATATCCACTTCTTTTGCTTGTTCAGCCATCATTGCAGCTTGCGCTTCTTGGTAGCCTTTACTCATTGTTTTAGCGTAACCGTCAGAGCTTACTTCTTCTTCATCTTGGTAATTAACTTCCAAGAATTCAGCGCCCATACTCTCAACTTGCTCTTTTACTTCTGGGCGAGTGTCGAATGCACGAACAATCGCACCAAGACTACCAGCAGCACCCAGTGCAGCAAGACCGGCGACACCTGCACCAATAATCAGTACTTTTGCTGGTGGCACTTTACCTGCAGCTGTAATTTGACCGGTAAAGAAACGACCAAACTGATTAGCTGATTCGATTACCGCACGGTAACCTGCAATGTTTGCCATTGAGCTAAGTGCATCAAGTGCTTGTGCACGTGAAGTACGTGGCACGCTGTCCATTGCAATAACGCTGATATTTTTAGCTTCAAGTAGTGTAAGCAATTCAGGGTTTTGTGCTGGCCAGATAAAGCTAACTAGCGTTGCACCTTCTTTAATTTGCTCGATTTCAGCTGGGGTCGGTGCATTTACTTTAAAGATAATGTCCGAAGCTAAAACGTCACTTGCTGTAGTGCTAATTTGTGCACCCGCTTCGCTGAAAAGTTGGTCCGAAAAGCTAGCGTTAGCCCCGGCGTTTGTTTCTACAAGAAAAGTAAAACCTTGTTTAATCAATAGCTCAACCGTTTTAGGGGTTGCTGCTACGCGGTTTTCATTTTCTTGGATCTCTCTAGGTATACCTATTTGCATAGTAAGTCCGTGATCGCTTGTTGTTATAATGAATAGATGATTGTCGATTTTACGCACAAATTACAAGAAAAAATGGATGTCGCTTATTTAACATCTTGCATAGCTATTTGTGGCGTAAGGTTAAAAACATAGTTTTCTCGATTTGATTGTTTTATTACTACATAAAATCGAGGGTTAAATCTTAGTTAAAAATTGTGATTTAGGCTAGCATTTTAAGTTTATAAAAGGTCACATTTTGCAATAATAACGTTATTTTATATAATAAAATATGATAACGTGTTAAAGAAATGTTAAATATTTAACCAGTGTGAAATATTTTTTCTTTTTTGTACTAAAAATTAGCAGCTTATTCTTTCTTTCTCTATTTATGCTCAATGGGAGTAAAAGTGGGAGGGCAGTCAAAGGTAATACGTTGATCTGTGCCCGGGTGAGTTAGCGTTATACTGCCCGCGTGCAATGCTAAACGTTGTGGTGAAAGTCTTTTACCAAACTCACTTGCGTAAAAATCATCGCCAACAATAGGGTGACCTATTTGTTGCATATGTACTCGCAATTGATGTGTTCGTCCTGTTAACGGTGTTAGTTCAACAACCGTGGTTTGCTTTTCTCGTTTTATCACTTTCCATTTGGTCTGTGAACTTTTTCCCTGTTCAAAGTCCACAATCTGACGAGGCCGGTTTTCCCAATCACATCGAATAGGCAGATCTACCAAGCCACTGTCTTGCTCAATAATACCTTCGACACGTGCGTAGTAGGTTTTATCAATTACTTTTTGTTGGAATTGACGCCCAATGTGGCTCTGTGCCGATTTACGCATCGCTAAAATAATAATACCTGACGTTGCTAAATCTAACCGGTGGACCACACAAGCTGTTGGCCAAACGCGTAAAACACGTAAAGCTAAACTGTCTGAATGCTTTTTTTCGCGACCCGGAACACTCAATAAACCAGCGGGTTTATTTAATACAACAATATCTTCGTCTTGATAAATAATATCGAGATAAGGTTTTTGCGGTGGGTTATATACAAAATGTGGCATGAACAAATTCGCTATTAAGGTAAAGGATAAAAAAGCTGACAGTAGATAGCTATCAGCTTAACGTTTTATTTTACGCTTGTGTAGACACAATAAATCGTAATGAATCTAGTTTTAACTGGGTTTGATCTAATATCTGTTCGAAGTTAGTTTGTTGATCACGAATAAACTGCACTTCATCTTCACGAATATTAGGGTTAACCGCTTGTAGGGCTTGTAATCTATCGCGCTCACCTTGCAATGTTTGTTGCATATTGGTTTTTGCTTCTAATAAAATATCTGCCATTAATGTTTGCGCTGTTGCCAGTGCATCTTTAATTAATTGATGGATTAACGGTTGCGAGGTATTGGCTATTTTACGGCTAATGTGACGATTAACAGGGCTTAATTGGCGATCAAAACTATCAAAGGTTACATTCTCACCAAGGTTTTTGCCATTTTTATCCAATAACAGACGAATTGGTGTGGTGGGTAAAAAACGACTAAGTTGTGCGTTATCGGTATTGATTGCCTCTACAACATAGATTAGCTCTAAGAAGGTAGATGCAGGTGGTAAAGAGTTATTTTTAAGTATAGCGACGGACGTTGTGCCTGTATCACTGCTTAAAATCATCTCCATTCCACCTAAAATCATGGGGTGCTCCCAGCTCAAGTAATGAACATCATCACGGCTTAATGCTGTTTGACGATTAAAGGTAACCGTTGCACCTTCTTCTGGTAAACCAGGGAAATCACTGGTTAACATATGGTCGGTCGGTCGTAATACCAAGCAGTGCTCACTTTGATCTTCTTGTTGAACGCCAACCACATCAAAAAGTTGCAATGCAAAAGTAGTAAAGTCAGGAAGCTGATCAATTTCAGTAATATCATCTAAAAGGTTACTTTCATGTAACACGCCACTAGAGTTTATCTCCAATAAACGGTCACGACCTTGCTCTAGCTGTGTTTTTAACTTACTGTTTTCTGAACTGGTAGTGTGAATTAATTTGTCAAATTCACCATTCTCATTATTACCCGTTGCAAGCAGGTTGATAAGTTCTTCTTTCACTAACTCAAACACAGTATGCCCTGTAGGCGTGGTTTGTGTGAAAGCCGATAAACCGTTCTCATACCACTGCTGTAAATGTTCTTGTGCAGTATCTTTTAAGTAAGGTGTATAAATTTGAATATCGCAACGTTGACCGATACGATCTAAGCGTCCGATACGCTGCTCTAATAGATCTGGATTAATTGGTAGATCAAACAAAACTAAATGATGTGCAAATTGGAAATTACGACCTTCAGAGCCAATCTCTGAACATAACATTACTTGGGCACCATTTTCCACTTGTGCGAAATAAGCTGCAGCTTTATCTCGTTCCACAAGTGATAGTCCCTCATGGAAAACGGCTGCTTTGATGGCTTCTCGAGTGCGAAGTGCTTCTTCAAGTGCTAAAGCTGTTTGTGCTTGCGCTGCGATAATTAATATTTTTTCATCTTTATTTTGTTGAATAAGATCAATTAACCAGCTAATGCGTGGATCAAAAGCACACCATGAGTTGCTTGTCTCGCCTTCAAAGGTTTGATACATCTGTTCTGGATAAAGCGCACTGAACGCTTGCTCTTGTAATGTTCCAGAAGGTAGCATTTTCGAAACCTTCATCGCGGTTTTATATTGATCAGGTAGCGGTAGGGCGATCGATTTTAATATACGTTTTGGGAAACCTTTAATCGCAGAACGTGTATTACGAAATAATAAACGGCCTGTACCATGTCGGTCTAATAAGTTACTTATTAACTCTTTTTCTGCTTGTGTGCGCTCACTATCGCCAGGTGGTAGATCATCAATTACTTTAAGTAGGGGCTCTATATCACGTTCGCTAAGTAAGTCGGTAATACTGTTTTGAGCATCAGTAGATAATGGTTGGTTATCTAAGAGTTGATTTACAGCATCAACTACCGGTTTGTAACCTGACTCTTCATCAACGAATTTTTGATAATCATAAAATCGATTTGGATCTAATAGTCGTAAACGTGCAAAATGACTTTCGTGACCTAACTGGTCTGGTGTCGCTGTTAATAACAGAACTCCAGGTGTTTCTTGCGCTAATGCTTCAATAACTTGGTATTCACGGCTTGGTTTTTCTTTATCCCAAATCAGGTGATGTGCTTCATCCACGATTAGCAGATCCCAATCAGCTTCCAGTGCATTATCAAAATGCACTTTTTTACGTAATAGATTAATACTGCATAATACTAACTGTTCTGTATCAAAAGGGTTAACTGCATCTGCATAAGCTTCACTACAACGACTGTCATCAAAGATACTAAAGTGAAGATTAAAGCGGCGCATCATTTCTACTAACCATTGATGCTGAAGATTTTCAGGTAAAACAATTAATACACGTTTTGCGCGACCAGTAATAATTTGTTGATGAATGATGAGTCCAGCTTCGATGGTTTTACCTAATCCAACTTCATCTGCTAATAGGATACGTGGTGCGTGACGTTTACCAACCTCTTCTGCAATATAAAATTGGTGTGGAATAAGATCAACACGAGGTCCTAGTAAACCGCGCAAGTTTGAGCGCTGTTGTTTGTTTTGGTTGATTAGCGCTTTATAGCGTAATCCAAAGCGATCAAACTTATCTATTTGACCAGCAAAAAGTTTATCTTGTGGTTTATTAAATTTAATAAAGTTATTGAGAAAGGTCTCTTTCAAGTGAATAGGTTCACCGGAAGCGATTACAGTACCTATATAGGTAATAAGTTCACCTTCATCATCAATATCAGTAACTAATATTTTAGATTCATCGTGACTGATAATTTCGTCACCTACATTAAAACGTACACGTGTT